>JACCDY010373822.1_pt1 | contig 44790 bp, 39 predicted proteins | sample 7446391 | NCBI WGS metagenome assembly JACCDY01 (sample SAMN15323451, study PRJNA562643) | freshwater metagenome | isolation source: river surface water | place: USA:Blue River Watershed | collected 2017-08-18
GCGGCACCGCCCCCCCTGCCGCCCCCCCCCTCCGCGCCCAGGGCCGACCTCCCTCCGGTGGTCGTGAGCACGCCCGCCGCCAACCGGCCGGCGACCCCGCCCCCGATCGTCCGCGCGCCCGTGACTCCGGTCGTGGGCAGGCCCGCCTCGCCGGGACCGGTCGCCCCCGGCAGCAGGGGCGCCATCACCGTCCGCCCGCCGATCGTCGTGCGCGACTTCGCGATCGCCCTGAACCTGAAGCCCTTCCAGGTCATCGGCTCCCTGATGGAGCTGGGCAAGGTCGTGAGCACCACCTCCGTGATCGAGGAAGCCGACGCGCGCAAGGTCGCCGAGCGCCACGGCTACATCCTGGAGATCCGTCACCGCGGCGAGGGCGTGCAGCCGGTCAAGAAGGAGGAGAAGCCCAATGAGGATGACCCGGCCCTGCTGGCTCCCCGTCCGCCGGTCGTCTGCGTGCTGGGTCACGTCGACCACGGCAAGACCACCCTGCTCGACTTCTTCCGCAAGACCAACGTCGTGGCCGGCGAGGCCGGCGGCATCACGCAGCACATCGGCGCCTACTCCGTGAAGTACCAGGGCGAGAAGCCCGAGTACAAGGGGCGGTCCGTCACCTTCCTCGACACCCCGGGCCACGCGGCCTTCGCCAAGATGCGCGAGCGCGGCGCGAGCGTGACCGACGTCGCCGTGCTCGTCGTGGCGGCGGACGACGGCTTCATGCCGCAGACCGAGGAGGCGCTCAAGTTCGCCCAGAAGCACGCCGGCGCCATCGTCTGCGCCGTCAACAAGGTCGACGCCAAGGGCGCCAACGTCGACCGGGTGAAGCAGCAGATGCAGCAGCGCGGCATCACGCCCGAGGACTGGGGCGGCGAGACCATCACCAACTCCGTGTCCGCGCTCAAGGGCACGGGCATGAACGAACTGATCGAATCCATCCTGCTGCAGGCCGAGGTCCTCGACCTCAAGGCCAACCCCAAGTGCCCGGCGCAGGGCGTGGTGATCGAGTCGCAGATGGAGACCGGACGCGGACCGACCGCGACCGTGATCGTGCAGAAGGGAACCCTCAAGCCCGGCGACGCCTTCGTCTGCGGCGAGACCTGGTGCAAGGTGCGCGCGCTGATGGACGACCGCGGCGGACGCCTGACCTCGGCCGCCCCGGGCGCCCCCGCGCTCGTGCTCGGCTGGGACGCCGTCCCCTCCCCCGGCAGCCGTTTCCAATGCGTGAAGAACGACCGCGAGGCCCGTGACCTGGCCGAGGAGGCCGCGCAGGCGGCCCGCAAGGCGGCCGAAGCGCGGGGACCCGCGCCCGCCCCCGCGGGCCCGCAGGGCATGTCCGACCTCGACCGCCTCATGGCGGCCCTCGAGAAGGACAAGGAGAAGATCCTGCGCGTCCTCCTCAAGGCGGACGTCAACGGCACCCTCGAGGCCCTCGACGGCTGCCTGCGCGACATCAAGTCCGCCAAGGTGCGCCTCGAGATCGTGGGCGGCTCCGTCGGGCCGGTCACGCAGGGCGACGTCGCGCTGGCCGAGGCCGCCAAGGCCTCGATCGTCGCCTTCGACACCAAGCTTGAGAACGGCGTCCAGGCCCACCTCAAGCGCACCGGCGTGCGCGTGGTCTCCCACGACATCATCTACGAGCTCATCACGCTGGTGAAGGAGGCGATGGCCGAGCTGCTCGATCCGGAGATCCGGGAGAACAAGCTGGGCGCCGCGGAAGTGCGCGCGGTCTTCCCCCTGGGCAAGGAGCACCAGGTCGCCGGCTGCATGGTCACCGAGGGGCTCATCCGGCGCGGCGCCAAGGCGCGTCTCGTCCGCAAGGGCCAGGTCGTGCACCAGGGCCCGGTCGAGACCCTGCGCCGGTTCAAAGACGACGCGTCCGAGGTCAAGGCCGGCTTCGAGTGCGGCATCAAGCTGGGCGGCTATGACGACTACGAGGCGGGTGACGTCATCGAGGCCGTCGAGATGCTCCAGATCCGCCCCTCGCTCTGACCCATGTCCCAGCGCCAGCTGCGCGTCGCCGAACTCGTCCAGCGCGAGGTGTCCCTCGCCCTGCGGCAGGGCTGGACGGCCGAGGCCGCGCTCATCACGGTGACGCGCGCCGCGGTCACGCCGGACCTGAGGCAGGTGCGCGTCGGCTACGCGGTCTCCGGCGACGCCGCGGCCGGCAAGGCGGCGCGGGCGCTGCTCCGACGCATCAAGGGCGAGCTGCGCTCGACGGTCGGCCGGACGCTGGGCCTCAAGAGCACCCCCGAGCTGACCTTCGTCGAGGACGACGTGACGGGCGGCGTCGCGCGCGTGCAGGCGCTGCTGGACGAGCTTTCCCGCAAGGACGGACCGAAGGAGGGAGCCTGAGCCTCACTCCGTCGGCGGACCGACTTCCGGAAATTCCCTGAGGGCTTCCCGCACGGCGGCGGCGCGCCGGGCGTCCCGCGCGTCGCTGTCGAGCTCGGCGCCGGTGAGCGCCTGGACGTGCGCTGGCTGGCCTTCGATCATGAGACGGTCCACGACCGACCGGCGCTCCTCCGGCAGGCAGCCCATGTCGCAGGCGAGACGGAGGTGGGAGAGCATGTTCATGGACTCCGCGCTGGTGAGCAGACGGGCGTGACGCAGGACGCCCAGCGAGCGCGCAAGCCGGTCCGCGAACTTCTCGCCTTCGTCGGCGACGAGCCGGCGCCGCGCGTTCCACTCCTGCTCGACCACGCTCTTGATCCAGGCCGAAAGGTGCTTCATGATCTCCTCCTCCGAGCGGCCGAGCGTCTGCTGATTGGAAATCTGGAAGACGTTGCCGGCGGCCTCGGTGCCCTCCCCCAGCCAGCCGCGCACGGCGAGCCCGTCCTGGCCCAGCCCGCGCGTGACCTTGTCCATGTGGCCGGAAAGGCAGAGCGCCGGCAGGTGGAGCATCGCGGAGGCCCGCAGGCCGGTCCCGACGTTGGTCGGGCAGGCGGTGAGGTAGCCGAGGCGGTCGGAGAAGGCGAAGCCGAGCCGCGGGGCGAGCCCGTCGTCGAGCTGCTCCGCCAGCTGCCAGGCGCTGCGCAGGTGCCAGCCGGCCTTCACGACCTGGATGCGCAGATGGTCCTCCTCGTTGACCATCACCGAGCAGGTCTGGTCACGGCTGATGACGGCGGCGCCGGTCTTGGCGCCCGCGAGCTCCTTGGAGACGAGATGACGCTCGACCAGCACGGCGCGGTCGAGGTCCGAAAGTTCCTGCATGCGGAGGACGTGGCCGCGCCGGAATCGCGGAAGGGCCGCCAGCGCCTGCAGGCAGCGGGTCGCGACCTCCTCGCGCTGGGCCGGCTTCGCCCAGCCGGGGAAAGGCAGCCCGGCCAGGTTGCGGGCCAGCCGGACGCGGGTGCTGAGCACCACGGCCTGCTGGGCGCCGAGCATGTGCGTCAGCTCGTTCTCGGCGGATAGGATGTCGCGGACCGACATGATCAGGAGGGCTTGAGGGAGGATTCGAGCCGACCGATCTCATCGCGCAGCCGCGCGGCGGCCTCGAAGTCCTCGGCCCGCGCGGCGGCGTCCAGTTCACGGCGGAGCGACTCGATGCGGGCCCGGAGCGCGGCCGGATCGGCGGCGGAACCGGCCGGAGACCGGCCATGGTGCACCGGCTCATGCTGCACCTTGGCGAGCAGGCCTCCGAGGGCGTCGCCGAAGACCTCCCAGCAGACGGGGCAGCCGAGGCGGCCGCGTTTGCGGAAATCCACGTCCGAAAAACCGCAGGACGGACAGAGCAAGGAGGGCGACGCTGACTGGGCGGAGAGCACGTCGACCAGCTTGAAGACCGCCGGATCCGTGGCCCCCTTGCCCTGGGAGCAGGCTTCGCAGTAGTGGACCTGGGTCATCTTGCCCTGGGCGATGTGGCTGACATGGACCGTGGCGGGCTGACCGCAGATGGCGCATTGTCGGGATTCACCCATTCCCACGGGAGCAAACGGAGGCTCGGGGCGATGGCAAGGGCAAGCGGGGGCGGGTTTGACTTCGCCTCAGCAGGGCGGCTTGATGAAGGACCGTCCGATGTCCCCCTTGCCGCGCATCGTCATCACCGGAGTCGGCCTGACCGCCCCGAACGGGAACTCACTGGCCGAGTTCCGGGCGAACCTGCTGGCCGGCAAGGCGCGCATCGCCGAGATCGAAGTCCGCCACATGGGACGGCAGCCGGCCGGCGTCTGCGACTTCGACGCCACCCGCTGGCAGAAGCGCAAGGAGATCCGCAACGGCACGCGCGTGGGCTCCATCTCGATCTGGTGCGCCCGTGAGGCCCTGGCCGACTCGGGGCTGGCCTGGGATTCGCTCGACCGCTCGAGGGTCGGGGTGTACCTGGGCATCACCGAGCACGGGAACGTGGAGACCGAGAACGAAATCCACAACATCTCGCAGTTCGGCAACGACACCAAGTACTGGACCCACCACCACAACCCGCGCACGGTGGCCAACAATCCCGCCGGGGAGGTCACCATGAACATGGGGATCACCGGCCCGCACTACACCATCGGGGCGGCCTGCGCCGCGGGCAACGCGGGCCTGATCCAGGCGGCGCAGATGCTGCAGCTGGGCGAAGTCGACGTCGCGTTCGCCGGCGGGGTCTCCGAATCGATCCACACCTTCGGCATCTTCGCCGGCTTCAAGAACCAGGGCGCCCTCGCCTCGCACCCGGATCCGACGATGGCCTCGCGTCCGTTCGACCGCGACCGCAACGGCATCGTCATCTCGGAAGGCGGCGCCATCTACGTGCTGGAGCGGCTGGACGACGCGCTCGCCCGCGGCGCGCGGATCCTGGCCGAGATCGCCGGCTGGTGCATCAACTCCGACGCCACCGACGCCGTGCTGCCGAACCCGGACCGCCAGGCGGAATGCATGCGGCTGGCCCTCCGTCGGGCCGGCATGAACGCGGCCGACGTCCACCTCGTCTCCACCCACGCCACCGCGACCGCCCTCGGGGACGTGCAGGAGTGCAAGGCGGTGCGGGAGGTCTTCGCGGGCTGCCCGGGGACCTTCGTCAACAACACCAAGAGCTTCATCGGACACTGCATGGGCGCGGCGGGCGCCCTGGAGCTGGCGGGCAACCTGCCCTCCTTCACCGACGGCTGGGTTCACCCGACCATCAACGTCGGGGAGCTCGACCCGGAATGCGAGGTGCCGGGCCTGGTCGTCAACCGACCGGTCAAGGCCCCGAGGATCGAAGCCATCCTGAACAACTCCTTCGGCATGCTGGGCATCAATTCCGCCCTCATCGTCAAGAAATATGGGGTTGCCTGAGGCGGGCGGGTCGGGTTCAAACGAAGCCCGCAGCCCATGACCAAGGAAGACATCAAGAAGGTCGTTCTCGACATCATCGCGGACATCGCCCCGGACGAGGACCTGTCGTCGGTCAAGCCCGAGGTGCGCCTCCGCGACCAGCTTTCCCTGGATTCGATGGACTTCCTGGACATCGTCATGGAGCTGAGGAAGAAGCACGGCATCGAGGTGCCCGAGGCCGATTACGTCCAGCTGGCCTCGCTCGACTCCTGCGCGGACTACCTGCTGCCGAAGTTCCAGGCCAAGGCCGGAAAGTGACCGCCGGGCCGACCCGGGCTTTACTGCCGCAGGGTCATCCTGCAACATGGAGAGGATGAGGCTCGCCCTCCTGCTTTCCGCCCTCTGCCTCCCGGGACTGATGTCCGCGGAGACCGTCCTGCTGCGCAAGTCGGGCAACCCCGCCGTCGTCACCTTCGAGTACATCACCCAGGATGAGGAGACCATCATGGTGAAGCTGCCCGGGCGGGACGGCGTTCTGGTCTACCGTTGGAGCGAATTGGATCAGGACCACGCGAAGACGAACAACCCGAAGATCTGGGAGGAACGGACGCTGCTGCTCAGGCCGCCCGAGGCCGAGGCGATGAAGAAGCCGGTCGACGAGGACCCGTTCGCCGCGGCGGCCAAGCCGAACTCGCCCCAGGACCTTTCGAAGAATCTGCTCTCGGAACTCAGCGAGGGACTCAAGGGGCTGTCGGCGACGCTGGTCCCGGTGGCAGCCCGCGAATCCAATACGGACGAGCTGACCTTCTGGCGCGCCTACGATGAACTGCGCAAGCTGAGCAACCGGACGAACGCCGCCGAACCCGAGGTCGCCAAGGCCCCGGAGGAAGCTGATGAACAGGCGGGAAAGCCCGCCCCCAAGAACGCCTCCAAGTCGAAATCAGCCCAGTCCTCGCGATCCGCGGCCCAGTCCGCCGAGCTCTCGGCCAGGGCCGCCAAGGCCCGCGCCGACGCCGAGAAGGACGTGCGGCCATTCAGCGGGCTCGGCTACCTCAGGATGCTCGCCGACGGCAGCAAGACGCGGACGGCCTGGGCGGTCCTGAGAAGGGCCTCCGAGGACCGACGTCTGATCGTGGCCGCCCTGCGCAGGCAGGATGCGGCGGCGGCCGAACTTTCTGAAAGGATCCAGGACAAGGCGGCCAAAAGTGAGATCGCGGTCTTCCGCAAGGCCGTGACCACCCTGGCGGACGGACTCGAGAAGGTCACCCGGGAGTCCACGACGATGGAGTCCAGCCTGAGTCCGGACGCGCAGGCCGTCCTGGCCAAACTGCCCCGCTGAGTCCCCGAAAACAGGCCGGTCGCGGGTTTTTCGACCCGCGACCGGTGTTTTAATGGTGGAGCCAATCGGGCTTGAACCGACGACCTCTTGCATGCCATGCAAGCGCTCTACCAACTGAGCTATGGCCCCTGAAAGGGAACATTGAGGAAAGAGGGGCGCAGGTGACGGTCAACGCTTTTTTCCCCGCCCGCCAAGTCTCGCGTTGCCAACGGGCCCGCCCGGGATTGCCCTTTCCACGTGGAAGACAACCAGGAGCAGGAGCCGGTCCCGCCGCCCGAGAAGAAAGGCGGGCTGCGCATCGAGAAGGACCACATCGAGACCCTCCCGGTGGGCGCCTGGGACGGCCCCGTGGAGCTGATTGAATCGGAGCGTGACGCCGAACGGGCCGTGTCCTCGCTGCTCGGGGAGCGCGTGCTCGGCTTCGACACGGAGACCAAGCCCTCCTACGCGCGCGGCGAATACAACCTTCCGTCCATCCTCCAGCTCGCCGGTGAGACCAGGATCTTCATCTTCCGGCTGGACCACTGCGGCGGCATCCCGCCGGCCTTCCCCCTGCTCTGCAATGAGCGCCAGGCCAAGGTCGGCGTCGCGGTGCGCGACGACGTCCGTAACCTCCGTGCGCGCGCGCCCTTCGACGACCGAGCCTTCATCGACATCTCGGACCACACGAAGCGGGCCGGCATCGAGAACACGGGCCTGCGCGCGCTGGCCGCTCACTACCTCGGACTGCAGATGAAGAAGTCCAAGAAGATCCAGACGTCCAACTGGGCCCGCCCGCTCGACGAACGTCAGATTCACTACGCCGCCAACGACGCCTGGTTCAGCCGCGAACTCTACCTGAAGCTCGAGAAGGACGGCCTCATCCCCCGCTTCGGATGAACCTGGAAGTCCGCCGAGCGGCCGAGGCGCTGGGGCTGGACACGACACGACGGCACATCTTCCTCTGCTGCCGGCCCTCAGGGCAGGCATGCTGCGGCGGCGAAGTCGCCGCCAAGTCCTGGGAGCACCTGAAGTCCCGTCTGAAACAGCTGGGACTCGCGGACCAGGGCGGCATCCAGCGCACCAAGGCCGACTGCCTGCGGGTTTGCGCCGGAGGTCCGGTGGCCGTGGTCTATCCGGAGGGAGTCTGGTACGGACGATGCACGCCGGAGAACCTGGACAGAATCATCGAAGAGCACCTGATGGGCGGCAAGGTGGTGACCGATCTTCGGATCGCGGGGCCGACCTCACTTTAAACCGGTACCTTCATCCAGTCAGGGACGGCTCGGCGCAGGGAAACGATGGCGGTTGCACGTAACATCCGAGTGGCGGATGCAAAAGTACGGCCTGTTTAGCCATTCAAACGAATTAAACCACTGATTGATATCCACTTACGCTATTACAAAACGGGCATTATCTATAAGTTAAATGCAACTAAATGGCATTGAAAGGCGTCGGGGCAGATTAAAATGACGCATGCTATGATTAAAATAACGCAAGTCGCCCTCGCCATCGCCGCCTTCATCCTCGTCGGCTGCGCCCACAGCACGAACGTCAACACGACGGGAACCATCAATCGTTCCCAACTGCAGGGCCGCAGTTTCACCATCCAAGGCAGTTCGGCGGCCGCCAGCCGCATCTCCGACGGCCTGAAGGCCGCCGGAATGAAGCAAGGCACGGGTGGGCAATCTGACTTCGTCATCACGGTCTCGCACGAGGATCGCAGGACCGTCCAACGGTCTCACACCGGCGGCAAGACAGGCGTGGCCTACGACCGCTTGTCAGGAGAATCGATCCTGGTGCTGAGCGTGGCGCGTTCTTCATCCCCGGGAATCCCTGTCTTCACGGCGACGGCCGAAGGAGGCGACGCGGAAAGCCTGGCCGAAGCGGCCATCGCCGCGATCCGAGGGTGAGCTGAAAACAACCGCCCGCTCCTGCACCCCTTCGCCTCCGCGGAGGACGGGCTCAAGGAGCGGGCGGTTTCTTTTTCAGGACCCGTAAGCCGAGAAGAGCCGCTTCAACGCGCCGGCTTGCAGGTCCGGGGCCTTCCCTCCGCGGCAGGCTTGTACCACTCCTCGCCGGACTCCTCGATGCAGACCTTGCCGCCGGCCCGGGCATGGTTCTGGGACCAGCTCTGGATGGCCTCGAAGGCGGCGTGATCGATGTAATCCACCGCGAGGTCGACTTCGACGGCGGAGCCGGCCGGCAACCTGGAGAGTTCGGCGCTGAGCGAGGGCACGGTCGCGAACGTGAGGGTACCGCGGATCTGCACGACCTTGACGCCGTCCCTTTCGGTCACCGTGACCTGGCATTGGGAAAGTCTGCGGATGGCGAAGAAGACCGAGACCGCCACGCCCAGGCCGACGCCGGCCAGAAGATTGACGCAGGTCACGCCGAGGACGGTGACCCAGTAGGTGCGGACCTCGTTGTGCACGGTCAGGTCCCGGATGTGGTGGAAATTGACGAGATTCACGCCCACGTGGACGAGCAGTCCCGCCAGCACGGCGAGGGGGATCGTCTCGATGTAGGCCGAGAGGAACAGCACGCTGAGGACGATCCAGACGCCATGGAAGACCGCGGACCATCGGCTGGCGCCGCCCGCCGCGATGTTGGCGGAGGACCGCACGATGACGCCGGTGATGGGCAGGCCGCCAAGCAGGCCGGAGACCACGTTGCCCGCGCCCTGGGCGGAGAGCTCCTTGTCCAGGTCGCAGCGAGGGCCCGAATGCAGCTTGTCGGTCGCCACGGCGCAAAGGAGCGACTCCACGCTCGCGATGACGGCCAAGGTGAGCACGGCCACGATGAAGACGCCCCAGTCAGACGGAAGCTTCAGCTGGGTGAACGCCAGGGCGTCAGGCAAGTCGACGCGCTTGACGTCCATCTTGGCGAGAAGGGACACGGCCGTACCGATGAGGACGGCGACGAGCGCGCCGGGCACGGCGCGGACCGAAGACCAGGGAACGCGCTTCCAAAGGACGAGGATGGCGATGGTGACGGCGCCGAGGACGGCGGCCTCCCCGTCCGTCGACCCGAGCTTCGCGGGCAACGCGATGAGATTGCGGAGCGGGGAGCTGTCGGGCGATCCGCCGAGCATGACGTGGAGCTGGGCCAGGGCGATGGAGATGCCGATGCCGGCCAGCATGCCGTGGACGACGGAAGGCGCGATCAGCAGGGCCCCCCGGGCGACCTTGAACCAGCCCATGAGGAGCTGGACGGCGCCCGCGCAGGCGGTGGCGACGCACATCACCTCCCAACCCAGCTGCTGCACCAGCCCGAAGACGACGACCGTGAGGCCGGCGGCAGGACCGGAAACCTGGAGGGGAGCCCCCGCCAGCAATCCCGTCACGATGCCGCCCGCGGCCGCGCCGATGAGCCCGGCGATGATCGGAGCCCCCGAAGCCAGGGCGATCCCCAATGAAAGAGGCACCGCGACGAGGAAGACGACAATCGAGGCGGGGAGGTCTTTGCGGAGGGTCATGGAACGCTCCCCCGAGAAAATGCGGAGGCGGCGGAAGTCAACGCCTCCCGCCATCCGAGACCAGAAAGAGCCGCCTTCGTCAGAAGACCGTCACAGGCTCATTTCAGGGCCTTCTCGATGTCAGCCCGCAGCTTGGCGTCATCCGGCTCAACACCCGAGTCGTAGCGGGCGATCAGCCTGCCGTCGGCGCCGATGAGAAACTTGCCGAAATTCCAGGACACGGGACCAGGCTGACCTGACTCCTTCGAAGTAAGGGCCTCGAAGAGCGGGTGGGCGTCGCCCTTGATCCGCACTTTGCTGAACATCGGGAAGGTCACTTTGAAACGGGTGGAGCAGAAACGCCGGATCTCCTTCTCGTCACCGGGCTCCTGTCCGCCGAAATCGTTGCAGGGGAAGCCTGCCACGACGAGGCCCTTGTCCTTGAAGGCCTCATGGAGGTCCTGCAGGCCGGCATACTGCCTGGTGTAGCCGCATGCGCTGGCGACATTGACCACCAGCACGGCCTTGGGCTTGCCCGCTCCAAGCGTGGTCTCCTTGCCGTCGATGTCCTTCACGGGGATGCGGAGCAGGTCAGGGGCGGCGGACAGGGAGGTCATGGCGAGAAGCAGGGCGAGGAGGCGCATGACTTACCTGTATGGGCGGGCAGGCCTGAATCAAGAGGTCGGGAATGATTTGCGGGAGGCGAAGGCCAGCGCGATCCATCCGGCGATGAGCATCGTGCCCCCGACGGGCGTGACCGCTCCCAGCCAGCGGGGGCCGCCCAGAGCCATGGCGTAGAGGGTGCCCGAGAAGATCAGCGACCCGGCTGACCACAGCCGGGCCGGCCATGCCGAGGGAGATCCGACCGCCCCTATGGCGACGGCATGGACCAGCAGGTAGAAAGTGGCCGTCTCCCACCAGCCGGAGGCCGGCGGGAGGGCGGACAGCCTCTCCTTGAGCCCATGGGCGCCGAAGGCTCCCAGCCCCACGGCTGCGGCGCCAAGGAGCCCCGACAGCAGGAAGCGGGAGGCCATCTCAGGCCCCGGCGTCGGCGGCGGGCTTCTTCTGGGTGAAGGTCAGCCCCTTCTCGCCCACGCCCACGATGACCGGCTCATCCTTGTGGAAGTCGCCGCGCAGCATGGCCTCGGCCAGCGGGTCCTCGAGATGACGCTCGACGGCCCGGCGGAGCGGACGGGCGCCGTACTTCTCGTCCCAACCGTTGTCGACGAGGTAGACGCGTGCCGGCTCGGAGACCACGAGCTTGATGCCGAGGTCGAGCAGGCGCTTGGCCACCTTGGCGACCTCGATGTCGACGATCTTCGACATGTGCTCCTTGGCGAGCTGCTGGAAGATGACGATGTCCGTGAGCCGGTTGAGGAACTCGGGTTTGAAGGCGCGCTTGGTCTCATCCATGATGCGCTCCTTGAGCTTCTCGTAGTCGCGGGTGGCGTCCGCGTTGCCGAACCCGAGCGAGCTGCTGCGCTGCAGCACGTCGGCGCCCACGTTCGAGGTCAGGATGATGATGGTGTTGCGGAAGTCGACCGTGCGGCCGAGGGAGTCCGTCAGACGGCCGTCCTCCAGGGCCTGCAGGAGCAGCTGCACGACGTCGGGGTGCGCCTTCTCGATCTCGTCGAAGAGCACGACGGAGTAGGGCTTGCGCCGGACGGCCTCGGTGAGCTGGCCGCCCTCGTCGTGACCGACGTATCCGGGAGGCGAGCCGATGAGGCGGGAGACGGTGAACTTCTCCATGTACTCCGACATGTCGATCTGGATGACCGCGTCCTGCTCGCCGAACATGAGCTGGGCGAGCGAGCGGGCGAGCAGGGTCTTGCCCACGCCGGTGGGACCGAGGAAGAGGAACGAGCCGATCGGACGGCGCGGATCCTTGAGGTCGGCACGGGAACGCCGGAGGGCGCGGGCCACCACCTCGCAGGCGCGGTCCTGTCCGATGACGGAGGCCTGGAGGTCCTTCTCGAGCTCAAGGAGCTTCTGGGACTCCTTCTTCTCCATGCGGCCGACGGGCACGCCGGTCCAGTCCGCGACGACGTGGAGCATCTCGTCCTCGCCGACCTTGATGCGCTTCTCATCCCGCTTCTTGCGCCATTCCTCGAGCATCTTCTCGCGGCGGGCGCGGAGCTTCTTCTCCTGGTCGCGCAGGTTGGCGGCGTCCTCGAACTTCTGGTTGCGGGAGGCCTCCTCCTTCTCCCGGACAACGCGGTCGACCTCGGCTTGGGCGGCATCGAGCTCGGGCGGGAGGTTGAGCGAACGGATGCGCGCCCGGGCGCCGGCCTCGTCCATCACGTCGATGGCCTTGTCGGGCAGGTGGCGGGAGGTCACGTAGCGGTGGGAGAGGCGGACGGCGGCCTCGATGGCGGCGTCGCTGTACTCGCACTTGTGGTGGTCCTCGTACTTCTGGCGGATGCCCTTGAGGATGAGGATGGCGTCCTCCGGCGTGGGGTCGTCGACCTTCACGGACTGGAAGCGACGTTCGAGCGCCGCGTCCTTCTCGATGTGCTTGCGGTACTCGGCGAGCGTGGTGGCCCCGACGCACTGGATCTCGCCGCGGGACAGCGCGGGCTTGAGGATGTTGGACGCGTCCATCGCGCCCTCGGCGGCGCCGGCGCCCACGATGGTGTGCATCTCGTCGATGAAGAGGATGACGTTCTTGGCGCGGCGGATCTCGTCCATCACGCCCTTGATGCGCTCCTCGAACTGGCCGCGGTACTTGGTGCCGGCCACCATGAGGGCGAGGTCGAGGGTGATGACCTTGCGGTCGAGAAGGATCTCGGGCACCACGCCCGCGACGATCTCCTGAGCCAGGCCCTCGACGATGGCGGTCTTGCCGACGCCGGCCTCGCCGATGAGCACGGGATTGTTCTTGGTGCGGCGGCAGAGGATCTGCACGACGCGACGGATCTCCTCCTTGCGTCCGATGACGGGGTCGAGCTCGCCCGCACGGGCCAGCTCGGTCAGGTCACGCCCGAAGGTCTTGAGCAGGGACAGCCTTTCGCCCCTGCCGGGCCGGCCGCCCTCCTCGGATTTGCGTGCCGGGGGCTCCTCACCCTGCTCCGATTCGCCCTGGGACTCGCCTTCGGCCCCCTTGGACTCCGAGTCGCCGGAGGCGGAAGGGTCGATGTCGGAAAGGATCTCCTTGCGGCAGCGCTCGAGGTCGACCTCCAGCTGCTGGAGCACGCGGGCCGCGACGCCTTCGCCCTCCTTGAGCAGGCCGAGCAGGATGTGCTCCGTGCCCACGTAAGCGTGTCCGAGATTGCGAGCCTCGGTCGCCGCGTGCGCGAAGACTTTGTTCACCCGAGGCGTGAGGGGGATGGATTCGGGACTCTTCGCTTCCTGAGGTCCCTCCCCGACCTGCTTCTCGACGGCGGCGCGGACGGTCTTGAGGTCCAGCCCCATGCGACCGAGGACGTTCACGGCGACGCCCTCGCCGAGCTTGATCAGCCCGAGGAGGATGTGCTCCGTGCCGACATAGTTGTGATTGAACCGGCGGGCCTCGGCGCGGGCCAGCTCGATCACCTTGCGGGCCCGGGGCGTGAAGTTCTTGTTGTTTTCTTTGTCCATGGGCGTCTGCGTCGGATGTAGCAGGGACTATGCCCGAGGTCGCGGCAGGTTCAAGCGCGACCCCCTGATGCGCCGGCCGGTGCGGCTTTTCCCTTTGCCAGCCCCGTACGGCCCCTGTTTGCTCACGTTCACCAAGATGGGCACCAGCATGCAGGAGGCCGCCGAGGCCCTTAAGTCAGTCCTAAGCACGCTTAAAGGACGCAAAGCCGCCGTATTGGGGCACATGCGGCCCGACGGGGACTGCATCGGCTCCCAGGTGGCCCTCTGCCGCATGCTTCAAGCCGAGGGGGTGGACGCCGTCTGCGTCAATCGGGACCGCGTGCCGACCAATCTGGAGGCCTATGCGGAGGGCGTGACCTTCATCAAAGGAGCCGATTACCGGGAAACGGACCGGCTGGCCGTCGCAGTGGACTGTGCCGATGCGTCCCGTATCGGGACGGAACTGCTCACCCGGTTCCCCGCGGGCATCCTGGGCAACGTGGACCACCACGCCTCCAACCCCTCCTACGGCACCTACAACGCCGTGGTGAAAGATGCGGCCGCAACGTGCCACGTGCTGGCGGCCTGCGCTGAGATTCTCGCCCTCAAGGTGGATGCGGCGACGGCCAAGGCGCTCCACCTCGGCATCCTCACCGACACGGGGCGCTTCTCCTACGCCAGCGTGACCCCCGAGCTGCTCGAGCTGACCGCCCGGCTGCTTCGTCTCGGGGCGAACCCGTCGGAGGCCAACTTCAGGGTGTTCGAGCAGGAGTCACGCGGGAAGCTGGCCCTCACGCAGCGCTTCCTGTCCTCGTTGCGCTTCCATGACGGCGGCCGGATCTGCTCCGGCGAAATCCGGCAGGCCGACTACGCCGCGACCGGCACCACCAAGGAGGACAAGGAGGGGCTGGTCGAATTCCCCCGGTCCGTGGAGGGCGTCGAGGTCGCCGTGCTCCTTGAGGAAGGCGCCGACGGCGTCCGCGGCAGCCTGCGGGGCCGGGATTCCCGGCTGCGGCTCGACCTGCTGGCCGCCAAGCTCAACGGCGGCGGACACGTGCTGGCCGCGGGCTTCAACATGCTCGGATGCAGCATCGACCGCGACGGTGACCGGATCATCGACACGGTCGTCAGGCACGTCCGCGAACATTCCGCCGGATGAACGTGACGGAGAACGGGCCTGACGGCGTGCTCCTCGTGGACAAGCCACGGGGCTGCACCTCCCATGACGTGGTGGACAGCGTCCGCAGGCTCTACGGCACGCGCAGGGTGGGCCACGCGGGCACGCTGGATCCGATGGCGACCGGCCTCCTGATCGTCCTGGTGGGAAGGGCCACCAAGGCTTCGGACCTCCTGATGGCCCAGGACAAGGAGTATCTGGGCGAAGCCACGTTGGGCACGGTCACGGACACGCAGGACGCCGAAGGCAAGGCCGTCGAGACCAACGCGGTCCCGGCGCTGACGGAGGACCAGGTCCGCGAAGCCATGGCGACGATGGTCGGCGACCAGTCCCAGGTGCCGCCGATGCACTCGGCGAAGAAGATCGGCGGGCGGAAGCTTTACGACCTCGCGCGCAAAGGGGTCGAAGTCGCCCGCGAGCCACGGCCGATCACGATCGCGGAGTTCGAGCTGCTCTCCTGGGAAAGTCCGCGGATCAACTTCCGGGTCCGCTGCAGCAAGGGCACGTACGTGCGCACGCTGGCCCACGACCTCGGTCGGCGGCTCGGCCCCGGGGCGCACCTCTCCATGCTGCGCCGGACCAGGTCCGGCCGGATTGACGTGGCGGAATCCGCCTCACTGCAGGCGCTGGGCGCGATGGACGAGACCGGCCTGCGCTCCCGCCTCGTCAGCCCGGAACGGCTGCTTTCACCTTCATGAGCCGGCAAGGGCTGCACCTCGCGCTGGGCGCCTTCGACGGCGTGCACCTCGGTCATCGGGCGGTGGTGCGCTCCGCCCGCGACGCGGCGTCCGCCGAGGCCGGCGTGGCGGGAGCGCTGACCTACGACCCGCATCCGAGCCGGCTGCTGCGCCCGGAAAGCCCCACGCCGGCCATCCTCAAGGCGGGTCAGAACGAGGAGCGGCTGCTCGAGGCGGGCGCGGACTTCGTCCACCGACAGGCCTTCGACGCCGAGCACGCCGCCATCGAAGCGGCGGACTTCCCCGCCTGGCTGCGCAAGACCTTCCCCGCCCTGCGCTCGGTCCACGTCGGAGAAAATTTCCGCTACGGCCGCGGACGGGGCGGCGACGTCGGCACCCTCGTCGCGAACGGCCGGGACCTGGGCATCGAAGTCAGGCCGGTGCCCGCGGTGCGCCTGGCCGACGAGGCCGTCAGCAGCTCGCGGATCCGGCAATGCCTGGCCGCCGGCGAACTTGAACTGGCGAACGCGATGCTGCTCCGGCCCTACGAAGCCGTGGGCACGGTCATCGAAGGCCGGAAGATCGGACGCACCATCGGCTTCCCCACGGTCAACCTGGCCTGGGAGCCAGAATTGAGGCCGGCCTTCGGCGTCTATGCGGTCGAACTGGTCTTCCGCGGCGAGGCCCTGCCCGCCGTGGCGAACTACGGAGGCCGCCCCACCGTCGAGATCGGCCCCGTCGCCCCCTTGCTCGAAGCCCACGTGCTGCGTGGCGCCGCGCCGATGACCGGTGACGCGCTGCGCGTCCGCTGGATCCGGCGTCTTCGTCCCGAGCGGAAATTCGCCGACCTGGCCGCCCTGCAGGCGCAGATCGCGCAGGACTCTGCGCAAGCCCGGCAGGCGCTCGGCTTGCTCGACTAGCCTCAGGACTTGGCGTTCAGCTGGGCCCGGGACCAGAAGAACAGCAGGTTCCAGAGCACGAGACCGGAGAGACCGAAGAGCGGGAAGTGCAGCTCCGTCCCGCCGTTGAGCTTCACGATGAACCAGCCGAGGACGGCGAGGACGTCGGCGAGGATCATCAGCCAGACGGCTTTTTTCGAGCGGAGGAAGGCTTCCACGGTCAGACGGTCTGCGCGAACTTCCTGATGATGCCGCCGAAGGCGCCGTTCGAGAAGAAAACGACGCAACGCGGGGAACGGTCGGCCTTCACGAGCGCGGTGAGTTCGGCGAGCAAGGCGTCGTTCGAAGCCGGGGCGAACCCCTGCTTGCCGGCGGCGGTGAGCGCGGCGGCCACGCCGGCGCTGTCGAAACGCTCTTCGCCGAGCTTGTCGGCGCGATGGGGCGGAGCCAGGAAGACCTCATCGGCCTTCTTGAGCGCCTCGCGGAAGGCGTCCTGCATGACCTTGCGGGCGGCGGTGTTGCTGCGCGGCTCGAAGCAGGCGACGAGGCGGTGACGCGGATAACGGGCGCGCAGGGATTCGAGCGTCACGTCGAGGGCCGTCGGATGATGCCCGAAATCCTCGATCACCGTCAGGTCGGGCCGGTCGACGAGCACCTGCTGACGACGCTGCACCCCTTGGAAAGAATTGAGGGCGTCGAGCTTCAGTTTGGTCGGATCCTGGGCATCGAGCAGGAGGCCGGCCGAGACCGCCGCCATGGCGGCGTTGCGGGCGTTGAAGAGACCCGGGAGGGACCACTTCACCCTGCCCCACTCCCGACCCTTCCAGAAGAGCGAGAAGGAGGATCCTGCGGGGGTTTCCTCAAAATCCCGGATGACGGCGTCATTGGCCGAGCCCGTGCCCACGCGGATGACCGGGGCCCAGGCGACGTTCTTCACCAGCCCGAGGACGTTGGCGTCGTCACCGTTCGCGACGATCGCGCCGTCGCGCGGCACGATGCGGATCACGTGGGAGAAGGTGCGCAGGACGTCATCCAGGTCCCGGAAGATGTCGGCATGGTCGAACTCACAGTTGTTGACGGCGAGGACGCGGGGCAGGTACTGGATGAACTTGCTGCGCTTGTCGAAGAACGCCGTGTCATATTCGTCGCCCTCGATGACGAAAGGGCCGCCGCTCCGGCCGGGATGGGAGGAGTCGGGCAGATCGCGGGGCACGCCCCCGACCAGCCAGCCCGGTTCGGCGCCGGCCGCGCGCAGGAGCACGGCGGCCATGCACGTCGTGGTGGTCTTGCCGTGCGTTCCGGCCACGACCAGGTTGCGTCGGTCTTTGAGGAGACGGGTGCGCAGCAGCTCGGGCAGCGAGACGTAGGCCTGGGTGCGCTTCTCCAGCAGCCACTCGACCTCGGGGTGTCCGCGGGAGGCGACGTTGCCGACCACGACGAGGTCCGGTGCGAGACGTTCAAGCCTGGCCGCGTCCCAGCCCTCGAGGATCTCCACGCCGGCCGAGCGCAGGTGGTCCGACATCGGAGGGTAGGCTCCGACGTCGGAGCCCGTCACCTCGTGCCCGAGGGCGCGCATCAGCAGGGCGGCGTTGCCCATGGCGGTGCCGCAGACGCCCATGAAGTAGATGCGCATGACCCGAACTAAAGAACCCTCGGGCCGGGGGGCGAGCCGACAAATCGCCGCACGAGAAGGGGGCCGGCGAACGCCGGCCCCCGTTTCCCTTCCAAGCAAGGCGCTCAGGCCGCCTTGCCCAGGTCTCCCAGGTCGGTGCCGCGGGGATGATTGCGCCTCTCCTTTTCCAGCCGATGACGGCGGCGGAGCTGGCGGTCGACCTTGTCGACGAGGATGTCGATGGACTTGTAGAGGTCGTCGGACTCCTCGCGGACGACGATGTCCGGGCCGGGCACCTCGAGCTTGATCTGCGCGCCGAACTCCCGGCTGCGGTCCCGGCTGCGGGAATGGATGAGCTCGACATGCACGCGGACGATCCGCGAGTTGTGGCGCAGCAGCCTTTCGACCTTGGCGCACACGGTTTCCTTCAGGGCGTCCGTGAGGTCCATGTGGACTCCGGACACCAGTATCTGGGCCTTGTTCATGCGGGTTGTGTTGATGGTCTCGGCGATCCAACCTGCGTCCATGCCCGCACCATCGACCGTCACGGCCTTCATCCGGAGCTTCTCCTGCGCGATCGTCACGGGCGGTTCTTCGGGCATCGGACGCGCGATTGTCTCGCGCATCCGTGAGCATGCGCCGGAACTGCCCGTCTTCAACCTGTCACGCACCCCGCCGACGGGCTTCGGAATCCACCGTAACCTGACTCATGTAACCTGCGACCTCACGCAACCCGCTGCCGTCGAGGAGGTTGTCCGGAGATTAAGCGGACTAATGCCCGGCGAAGGGCGGATGCTACTCATTAATAACAGCGGATTCGGATCCTACGGCGAGTTTCCGTCGCCCGGGCTGGCGAGGAACCTCGAGATGATCGACCTCAACGTGAGGGCGGTCGTCCAGCTGACCGGCCTGCTCTGGCCCGCGTTGCGGTCGCGCGGCGGGATGGTCGTGAACGTCGCCTCGCTGGCCGGCTACCAGCCGACGCCGCTGATGACCACTTACGCAGCGACGAAAGCCTTCGTGCTCAACTGGAGCGTCGCCCTCGACGCGGAGGCGCGCGCGCACGGCATCCGTTGCGTGGCGATCTGTCCCGGCCCGGTGTCGACCAACTTCTCCAAGGCGGCCGGCTTCGAGTCGCCGACCGGCGTGGGCGGGCAGACGGCGGAAGCGTGCGCCGAGGAGACGCTTGCGGCCATGGCCGCGGAGGCGCCTGAACGGGTCACGGGGCTGCGGAACCGCCTGCTGAGCGTGGTCTCCGCGAGACTGCCCAAGCCATGGGCCGCGGCCGTCGGCCTGAGGATGATCCGCCGTCTGCGGCTGGACCGGCTGCTGAAGCGTCAGGGCTGACGGGCGCCGTCCAGCAGCTCGCGCGCGTGCGCCAGGGCCACCTTGCTGGCCCGGTCGCCGAGCATGCGGGCGAGCTCGGACTCGCGTTCCTTGCGGCGACCGTGGACGGCGTCGATGGCGACGGCCGTGGAGCGAGCGTCCTGCGTCTTGGTCACGACCAGATGGGCGTGGCCCAAGGCGGCCACCTGAGGGAGGTGGGTGACGCAGAAGACCTGATGCCCTCCGCCGAGGGCGGCGAGTTCGCGCCCGACCTGGGCGCCGATCTCTCCGCCCACGTTGGCGTCGACCTCGTCGAAGACCAGCACGGGCGTGCGGTCGACCGCGGCGAGCACGGTCTTGAGCGCGAGCATGACGCGGGCCGCTTCGCCGCTGGACGCGATCTGGTCGAGCGGAAGCAGGTCCTGCCCGGCGTTAGGACAGAAAAGGAAGCGCACGGCGTCGGCCCCGTCGGGTCCGAGCTCGGAAGCGGCGACGTCGACCCGGAGGTCGGCCTTCTTGAAGCCGAGCGAGCCCAGCATCTTGCGGGCGGCTGACGCGAGCTTGTCCGCGGCCTTGGTGCGCGCGGCTCGCAGGACCTCGGCCTGGGAGCGCAAGGCCTTCTCAACCTTGGCCGCCTCGGCCCGCAGGGAGGCGACGCGGGCCTCGACGTCGCCCTGCGAGGCCAGACGCAGGCGCAGCGATTCACGCCGTTCGCGCACGCCTTCGGCGGAGGGCCCATGCTTGCGACGCAGCTCAAGCCAGAGATTCATGCGGCCCTCGAGGTCGGCCGCGCCCTCCTCATCCACCGAAAGCCCGCGGGCCAGCCGGGCGAAATCCGCACGCACGTCGTCGGCCTCGGCGGCCAGGGACCGCAGGCGGTCGCTGAGCGTCGCGGCCTCGGGATCGATCCTGGCCGCGTCCTCGGCGGCCTTGAGCAGCCTGGGCAGGACCTCGCCGAGGCCGTCCGAGCCGAGGCCGGCGTCAAGCTGGGCGAAAAGGGCGGAGAGCTCCTGCGCCCGGGACGAGCGCGCATGATCCCTTTCAAGCCGGGCCACGGCGTCGTCGGACAGGTCCAGCGAATCCATACGCTCGAGCTGCGACCGCAGGAAGGCTTCCTCGTCCTCCGAGAGCCGCTCGGCGCCCGCGGCCTCCTCCGCATCGCGCAGCAGGGCCTGCCTGCGACGCCAGCCCGCGCGATATTCCTCCAGTCGGGCTCCGAGTCCCGCGTGAAGGTCGAGCATCTCGAGCTGCGTGTCCGCGCGCATGAGCTTCTGAGGCTCACCCGGCCCGTGGAAGTCGATCCAGAGTCCGCCCAGCCGCTGCAGCTGGGCGAGCGTCGCCGAGCCTCCGTTGACGGAGATGCGCCCGGCCCGGGAGGCGTGCACTGAGCGCTTGAGGATGAGCAGCCCGTCATCGCAGGGCGGAAGGTCCAGCTCGGAAAGCAGCGCTGCGAAACGCGGATCCTCGCCGCATTCGAGCTCCGCCTCGACCGCGCACTCCTCGGCGCCCTTGCGGACGATGGTCTTGGGCGCGCGGTTGCCGGCCAGCAAGGAGATAGCGCCCAGCAGCACGGACTTGCCGGCGCCCGTCTCGCCGGTGACCACCGTGAAGCCGGGGCCGAGCGCAAGTTCGGCCCGGTCCATCAGGGCGAGGTCACGGATGAGCAGTCTTCGGATCATGCGGAGGGGCGGGCTCCGAAGAGTGCGGAGCCGACGCGCAGACAAGTGGAACCCGCAGCGACCGCGGACTCAAGGTCTCCGCTCATGCCCATGGAAAGTTCGGGCAACGGGAGCCCGGACCGGTCCGCCAGTCGGTCACGGCAAAGGCGAAGCTCCTGGAAAGTGCGATCCGCCACGGCGGGGTCATCGGAAAGCGGGGCCACCGCCATCAGCCCCTTCACCCGCAGGGCGGGCCAGGCCATGGCCGCCTCGAGCACCGCCGGGGCCTCCTCCAGCTCACAGCCGAACTTGGCCGGATCGCGGCCGGCATTGACCTGGATCAGGACCTCGCAGGTGACCCCCAGCTCGGCGGCGAGCCGTCCGAGCCGGGCGGCCAGCTCGGCCGAGTCGACCGACTGGATCACATCGAACGCCTGCAGGGCGGCCTTGGCCTTGTTGGACTGAAGATGGCCGATGAGCTCCCAGCGCAGGTCCGAAGGGCAAAGGGGCCGTTTCTGGGCCGCCTCCTGGACGCGATTCTCCCCCACTGCCTCGAAACCGAAGGCATGGGCCATCGCCGCGCACGCTGCGGGGTGCGTCTTGGTGACCGGCAGAACGCGGACGGAGGCCGGGTCCCGGCCGGACGCCTCGCAGGCCGCACGGATCCGACCCCGGAGCGCGTCCAGTCGGCTTTTGAACTCTTCCGGAGTCGGCATCCTCCGACCAGAGGGGAGCAGAACGCCTTCAGAGTCAACGCACCGGGAAAAACGGCGGGGCCCATGATTAGTCAAACTACACTTGAAAGCCTATCCCATTAGATTAATTAATCAGGTCGCCCTTTTTCGCATGCACATCGAGAACCTCAAGATCTTCCGGGACCTGGTGGACAACGAAAGCTTCTCCAAGGCGGCCAAACTCAACGACATCACCCAGTCGGCCGTCAGCCAGCAGCTCAGGTCGATGGAGAAGCACTTCAACGTGCTGATCGTGGACCGCAGCCAGAAGCAGTTCCGCCTCACCCGCGAGGGCCGCAGCCTCTACGAGGCGGCCAAGGACATTCTCAACCGCTATGAGCAGGTGCTGAGCGAGATGCAGGAGATGCGCAAGGTGGTGAGCGGCACCGTGCACGTCTCGACCATCGTTTCCATCGGCCTCCACGAGCTGCCGCCGCACGTGAAGAGCTTCATGCAGGAGTTCCCGCACGTGAACGTGCGCGTCGAATACCGGCGGTCGAACCTCGTCTACGAGGACGTCGTTTCGAACGCGGTGGACTTCGGGCTCGTGGCCTTTCCGCAGAAGACCCGGCAGGTCGAGATCATCCCGATGATGGAGGACCAGCTGGTGGCCATCTGCTCGCCCAGGCACAAGCTGGCCGGCAAGCGCGAGATCGACCTCGCCGAGCTCCAGGGCTGCAAGTTCATCGGCTTCGACCAGGACATCCCCACGCGCAAGGCCCTCGACCAGTTCTTCCGCGAGCAGCGCATCGAACTGGAGCCCTCGATGGAGTTCGACAACATCGAGACGCTCAAGCGCGCGGTGGAGGTGGACGCGGGCGTGGCGCTGGTGCCCGAAGGAACCATCCGTCAGGAGGTGGAGCAGGGGTCGCTCGTCATGCTCCGTCTGCGTGACCGCAGGGTCGCCCGTCCGCTCGCGGTGCTGCACCGGAAGGGACGCGTGCTGACGCCGGCCATGAAGCGCTTCCTCGCCCACCTGCTCAACAGCACGGGCGGGAAGGCTCAGGGCTGATTGGTGGCGCCGCGGCCGGCCCTCAGGGACAGCGCGAAGGAAGGCAGGGCCGAGGCGGACAGCCAGCCCACGCCCTGCCAGAGCAGCGCCTCGTGGTCGGGTGAACGCAGGGCCGTTCCGGCCAGACCCCACCACAGGAAGGCCCCCAGGAGGGGTTCCCAGGCCTTGCGCAGCGCCGCACGGGACAGGGACCATCCTCCGGCCAGGGCCGCGCAGAGTCCCGAAGCGGCGGAGGGTCCCAGGGCGTCCCGGGCGAAGCGTGCGTAGAGGACGAAGCCGGCCGCGACCGCGAAGGCAAGCAACACGGCCCCAGCGACCCGGCGCGTGACCGGAATCATGGAGAGGGGCATGCGGTTGGCCCGCAGGTAGAGTCCGGAGGCGAGGACGGCCATCATCAGGGAGAGACTCCAGACGTAGGCCAGTCCGGAGACCGGGATGGCGTAGGTCGCGATGGCCCACTGGGCCAGCAGGCACTTCGCGAGGATGAGGGACCAGAGAGCCCCGAGCCTGTCCAGCACCCGGGCCTCGCGGTAGGCCCTTTCCACGGAGAGCGCGAGCTCCGCTCCGCCGCCCGAAGGCAAGGATGTGACGGGGCCGGCCATGTCCTCAGGAAAGCCAGAGACGGAGACTGCGGATCGCGTCGGCCACCTTGGTCGGCACCTCGCGCTCCCAGCCCTTCTCGTCGCGACGGATGCGGTCGGCCAGCGTGCGCGGCTGACAGGACATGGCGGCCATGTCGGCCCCGTCGAGCGGGACGAGGAAGCCGTTGTTGAGCAGATGGGCGTAGAGGCCGGCCACGGTGGGCCGCATCTGCAGGTCTCCGGCCGTGACGACCGAATCCTCCGCCACGCTGTAGCTCTCCGCGAAGCAGACGCGGCAGGCCACGGGATCGCTGATGAGCCGGCGCAGCTGGTCTCCGCGCATGGGATAGACGAGGATGCTGACGCCGTCCTTGAAGAGTCGTCCGCAGGCCTCGAGCACGCCTCCCTGCAGGTGCTGGTAGTGCTCGGGGTCGAAGAGGTCGACCAGGTTGTTCATGCCGGCCACGAGCGTGATCGTGCCGGAGGTGTGCAGGCGGAAGTAGGCGGGCAGGCGGTACCACCCCCGGTGTCGCGTGACCAGCAGGTGCCGGCCGGTGAGACCGACAAGCCGTATCCGGTCGATGACTTCCGACTCAGGATTGGGATCGGCGCCGATGCACATCTCGAAGAGCGGCAAGGTGGCGCCGGATGCGTCCGAAACCCGTCGGCTGGCGCACTCGAGCATGTCGACGTTGACCAGTGAGACCGGCCGGAAGGTGCCGCGGGCCACGACCACGGAACGACGGTGGAACGCCTCGCTGGGAACCTGAGGCTGGCCCTCCGGCCCGAAGAGCACCGCGTCCGTGAGTCCCAGCCGCACGAGACGCAGGGCGGCGACGCGGTTGTCGAACTGGGCGAAGGCGGGTCCGGTGAAACGGGCGTACTCCACCTCGACGCGTCCGGCCCCGACCGCCTCGATGAGCGAGAGAAGGAAGCCGTCCAGGTCGCCGCGCGCATGCAAGGCGGAGTGCAGCAGGTTGACCCCGACCGCACCGAGGGCGTCCTGCTGACGACCGGCGTCCTTGTCCCAGAGACGCAGGTGGAGGATCACCTCGCTTGGCTCGGCGCCGGGACGGTCCTGGAAGCGGACACCGATCCAGGAATGTCCCTGCCCTTTCCCGTCGTGCGGCGTGGTGGCGACCGTGTCGGCGAACGCGAAGAAGCGGGTGGTCGCGCCGCGGTCGGCGGCGAGCCGGTCGACGAGCAGCTGGTACTCATGGCCGAGCATCTGCTCGAGCCGCTCACGAGAGACGTAACGCTTGGGGTGCCCGTAGATGGCGTCACTGATTCGCATGTCGTAAGCCGACATGCTCTTGGCCACGGTGCCGGAGGCGCCGCCGGCCTTGAAGAAGTGGCGGACGACCTCCTGCCCCGCCCCGATCTCGGCGAAGGCTCCGTAGGCCGACCGGTCGAGATTGATGGCCAGGGCCTTGCGGGCCACTGCCGCAGAAAGGTCTTCGCCTGACTGGTCCATGGCAGAAAAGTTAGGACTGAAGCCCGCGGAAACAAGCGGAAGGAGGAGAGAAAAAGTCGCTTCGGGCTGGCGAAAACGGACCACGGCGGCACCCTTTTCGCCACCCACAGCACCATGAAGGAATTCCTGCGCAATCTGGCGGCGTCCACCCTCGGCACGGTCCTGGCGGGCCTGATCCTCGCCTTCGGAGCCACCGTGCTCCTCGTCGCGATGGCCAGCTCCGCCGGCTCCCAGGCCGAACTTCCCGTGCACGTCAGGCCGAAGTCGATGCTCGTGATCGGCGGCGGCCTGCGCGTGACCGACACGCCTGAGTTCGGCGAGCCTTCCCTGGGGGCGCTGCTCTCCGGCGGAGAGGGCCCCAGGGTCGACCTGCTGCGCGCGCTCGAGGCGCTGGACATGGCCGCCAAGGACCCGGCCATCGCGGGAATCCTTTTCGCGGGCGAACTCGACGCCGGACTCGCCCAGGCGTCGGAACTCCGCGCGGCCGTGGCGGAATTCGCGAAATCGGGCAAACCGGTCATCGCATGGGTCGAGAACGGCTCGCAATCCCAATACTACCTCGCGAGCGTGGCCAAGCCGCTCTACGTCCACAAGGCGGGCGAAATCGAGCTCAAGGGCCTGGCCTCCTTCGGGCCATACTTCGGATCGACCCTGGAGAAGGCGGGCATCGGCGTGCAGGTGACGCGGGTGGGCAAGTACAAGTCCGCGGTCGAGCCCTTCATCGCCTCCGCGATGAGCGCCGCCTCAAGGGAGCAGGAGACCGCGCTGCTGCGCAGTGCGTGGTCCCGCATCCTGGCCGAGGTCGCCGCTTCGCGCGGCATCGCGGCGGCCGCCATGGTGCGGACCGTGGACTCGGGCGGAGTCTTCTCCGCGGAGCGCGCGGTGGACCTGAGGCTTGCGGACGAGGCCCTGCACCGTGACGAGCTCGTCGCGAAGGTCATCGAGGCCGGGGCGGCCGCCGACGACGGCGGCACCTCCTTCCGTCAGATCTCACTCGGACGTTACGCCCGCAAGGTGCGGCTGCCCACGCAGGGTGGACGCATCGCGGTCGTGTACGCCGAAGGCGAGATCGTCGACGGCTGGGGCGACCCGTCCAGCGCCGGCGGGGATCGCATCGCGCACCACCTCAGGCAGCTGCGGGCGGATTCCGAGGTTAAGGCCGTCGTGCTGCGGGTGAACAGCCCCGGCGGGTCGGCCTTCGCCAGCGACGTCGTGGCCCGCGAGGTCGCCCTGCTTCGCGCCAAGGGCGTGCCCGTCGTCGCCTCGCTCGGCGACGTGGCGGCGAGCGGAGGCTATTACATCGCCGCGCGGGCCGACACGGTCGTCGCCGACCGCCTCACCATCACCGGCTCAATCGGCGTCTTCGGACTCCACTTCAATTACGGCGGGCTGGCGGAAAAGGTCGGCCTCGGCACCGACGGCGTGAAGATCGGCGCCTACGCGGACCTGCTCTCCTCCCACCGTCCGGCCACGCCGCAGGAGATGGCGGTGGTCCAGACGCTGGTGGACGGGGTCTACGAGGATTTCCTCGGCGTCGTGGCCGAAGGACGCAAGATGAAGCGTGATGCGGTCCATGCGGTGGCCCAGGGACGCGTCTGGCTCGCCCCTGACGCCAAGCAGGCGGGGTTGGTCGACGCTTTCGGCGGACTCAGGGCGTCCATCGCGGCGGCGCGCAAGCTGGCGAAGCTCGACCGTGCGGAGATCGTCCAGGTGCCCCGACTGCACGAGGGTCGTCAGAACCTGCTGGAGCAGCTGCTGTCCGAGGATGAGGAGGATCCCGTGTTCACACGCGGGGCCGACGCCGACCCATTGCGGAACCTCCTCCGATCGAACGCATCCCTGCTCAGGACCTTCCGCAGCCTCAATGATCCGAAGGGAGTCTACCTCAGGGGGCCCGGGCGGATCGAGCCGCGCTGAACCGCGGGTCAGGGCTTGCGCGGCATCTGCGCCTTGGCCTGAGGCATCCAAAGCCTGAAGTTGGCCACCCTAGTCCTGTCCGAAGGGTGGGTGGAAAGGAATTCGGGAGTACTTCCTCCTTGGGCCGCAAAACGTGACCAAAGAATCGGAGCGGCCTCAGGATTGTATCCTGCCCGGGCCATGAAAAAAAGCCCGAGTTTGTCGGATTCAGACTCATGAGCGCGGCTGTAGGGAAGCATCACGCCGACCTGGGCGACGGCAGGAAGTGCCACCATCCATGCGTTTCGAGTGCTTTGTGACTTGTTGCGAGTCGCTCGGTCAGCGGCAGCAACGGAGGCCGCCATGACCATGCCTTGTGAGATCCGCTCGGCCCCATGACGACAAAGGACATGGGCCACCTCATGACCCAAAATCACGGCGATTTCATCATCCGTTCGCGTCAAGGCGAACATTCCGGTATGAAAACCAATCTTTCCACCAGGAAATGCGAAAGCGTTGGGGGACTTGTCATCAATGATGGCGAATTCCCATCTGGAAGCAGGAGGCAATACCCCGGCGCGATCCTCAGGACGAGCCACGGCCAGAATCTTCAGCCCGATTTCCCGGATTTTAGGCAACCGAGGATCATTGGGCAGTTTTTTCAATTTTGAAAACTCCCCGGCGGCCAAAGCAGAAATTTCCCTGTCCTCGACAAGGATGAGCTGAGAGCGGCCGGAGACGGGGACAGTCTGGCAACCAGCAAGGAGGGCCGCGAGCACGACGCACAGCAATAGGAATCGGCGTTGCATAACGAAGGAGTTCAGCGGGCGCGCCCCTGGTCCGGGGCGTCGACGTAATACTTGCGGTAGGAGGCGTCGTAGCTGTCGGTGTAGACCGAGGCCATGCGGAGCGACATGCGGTTGAGCACCACGCCCAGCAGCGGAGCGCCCGCCTCGCGGAGACGGGCGAGGCAGGAGACGGCGTTCCGGAGGCTGACGAGGTTGAACCGGACCACGTAGATGACACCGTCCACCTTGGGGATGAGATGCAGGGCGTCGGACACCGCCCCGACCGGAGGCGAGTCGATGAAGACACGGTCGTACTTCGAACGGAGGTCGTCGAGCAGCTCGGAGAAGCGCGGGTGGTTGATGACCTGAGTCGGATTGCGGCAGCTCACTCCGACGGGCAGCACGTCCAGCCCCGGGGCGACGTCGCGCACGATCGCCTCATCGAGCTTCATCTCGCCGTTGAACCAGCGGCTGAGACCGCCGTCGCCGGCGAACCCGAGCGACGGCCCGACGTTGGGAAGGCGGAGGTCGGCGTCGATGACGAGGACCCTCTCGGCGTGCTGCGAGAAGAGCAGCGCTAGGTTGGTGGTGACGAAGGTCTTGCCCTCGCTGGGGCGGGTCGAGGTGACCAGGAAGACGCGGCCGCCGGAACTGGCGGGACCGATCTTCATCGAGGAGTAGAGGGCGCGCACCGCCTCGGCGGCCATCCGGTCCTTGTCCTGACGCGCGAGCAGCGCCCGGTCGGGCCCCGCGGTCTGGGAGATCTTGGGGATCGTGCCGAGCAGGGGGAGTCCGAGCCCGCCCTCGACGTCGCGGGCCGACTTGATGCGGTCGTCGAAAGTGCCGAGCAGCACGGCGAGCCCGAGCCCCAGCGCCAGTCCGACGCCCAGTCCGACGAGCCCGCTCATGTAGTAGTTCTTGTTGATGGGCTTGTCCGCCACGGAAGGGAGGTCGAGGACGCGGATGGAGGTGCTGGCGCCGCTAGAGCTCGAGCGGAGCTTGGCCTCCTCGTAGCTGAGCTTGAGCTTGGCGAGGAAATCCTCGGAGCCGCGGATGTCCTTGTCGACCCGGTCGAGCTCAACGCTGGCGGCCTGGAGCCGGGAGATCTCATCCTCCTTGGCGGCGAGGTTCTTCAGGATGGCCTCGAGGCGGGCGCGGGCGTTCTGAAGGGAGGCGTCGAGACGCGCGACCGAGAGGGCGACGGCCTCATCAAGCTCGCGCCGGGTCTGCTCCAGCTGGGTGCGGCTGAGCACGAGGGCCGGATGCTGGTCGGTGTACTTCTTCTCCATCGCCGCGACGGTCACCTTCAGGTCGGTGAGCTTGGTCCAGAGGGCGCTGACGCGCTCGTCCGTGCGGACCTGGGCGATTTCGGCGACGTCCTTGCCGGCGGCACGCTGGGCGGCGACGTTGCGCACGACGATGTCGCTCTCATCGATCTGCTTGCGCACCTCCTCGCGGTCCTTGACCAGCACGGACCGCTCGGCGGTGAGCGTGCCGGTGTCCTTGGCGATCGCCAGGAGCTTCTGGCTCCGGATGAGCTCGTTCTTCTGCTCGTACAGCCTGCGCACCTTGTCCTCCAGGGATTCGATCTCGATGCGCGCGCGCTCGACCAGCGGGTTGGCGATGGTGAGACGCTCGTCCTCGCTGTTCTTCTGGATGGCCTCGCAGAACAGACGGGCGACGTGGCGGGCGAGGTCGCGGTCGCGGTGGGTGAACTCGACGTTGACGACCAGCGTCTGTCGCTGGGGGGTGATGCCTCGCTGGCGGGCGAAGACTTCCTGCTCGGTGAGCGGCCCGCTGAAGATGTTCCCGGCCTGGTAGGGCTCGATCACCTGCTTCTTCTCGGCGGCGGTCAGCCGGCGGGAGACGCCCTCGATGATGGCCGAACTGCGCATCGACTCGACGGCGGTGAAAAAGTCGTCGTTGGAGAGGATCTTGAGGCTGTCCTCGACGGTGGAATTCTGTCCGGCGATGGTGGGAGCGAGACGGAAGACCCTGAGCCGGCCGGTGGCCCGGTATTCCGGCATGGTGCCGTAGGTGCTGAGCAACGACGCGGCCATGCCGATCAGGGTGAGGAGCAGGATCCACCAGGCGCGCTCCCGCAGCATGACGAGGTAGACCGTGACGGGGTTGCCCGCCTTGCCCTGCTGGCCGTAATTACCATAGCCCTGGCCATAGCCCTGTCCGTAGCCCTGTCCGTAGCCCTGTCCGTAGCCGGCTCCGTAGCCGGCTCCGTAGCCTCCATAGCCGCCGTAGGAACGGTAGCCCTGCTCCCTGCGCGGATCGGGCTCGAACCGGGGCTGGCCGGACTGCTGTTCAGGCTTGTCCATCTTCAGATGCGGCTGTCGTCGACGTAGATCTGGTCCTCATCCTCCAGCACGAAATCAGGTTCGTCGCCGGAATCGATCTTGCGCATGTCCTTGCTGATGACCTGCACGACGCCGTCGCGGATGCGCTTCACGGCGACGTCGGAACGCCGGCCACGGGGAAGGATGCCTCCCGCCATGGAGAGCGCCCGGCCGAGCGTGAGCTCCTCTTCGGGGGGGATGGCGACGGGCCCGGGCTTGCTGACGTAGCCGGACACGTAGACCCGGCGCTCCGCATAGCTGGCGATGGAGAGGATGACCTGCGGCTCCTTGAAGTAGCGGCGGAAGAGGCGGGCGAGCTCCTCCTGGGATTCAGTGACCGTGCGTCCGGCGAGCGGGACGAGCTGCTTGAGGAACGGGATGTCGACGGTGCCGTCGGGGTTGATGCGCCGCTCGATGAGGGTGTCAGGCTCGTTGATCACCTGAATGCGCACGGAGTCGCGTGCCCGGAGACGGTAGGTCCCCTTCCCTTCCGCCCTCCGGGGCGCGGGCTCGGCGGTCGCGGAGGCGACGGGCGCACCGGTCGGGGCGGGCTCGACGGCGGCAGCGGTCGGGCGCGCGGGCTCGGCCGCACCGCCCCCGATCCTGAGCACGTCTTCGGAGTTGGGATCGGGAAAGTCGAACTCGCTGGCCCGACGGGGGGCGCAGCCCGAGAAGAACAGGGCCGTCAGCAGAGACAGGACGATGTTCCTCGAATGGGACCGCATGGTGGATCGCGGGTGCCTCCCGGCGCCCTGTTGCGTTCTCAGTAACGGAAGGCCGCCGACAGCGTCAGGGTGTTGGAACTGAAGTTGCCCGCGGCGTTGTTGGCGATGCGGGAGTCGGTGAAGTTGTAGCCCGCGTTGAAAGTCAGGTTGGAATTGTAACGGAAATCCGCGCCCAGCGTATACACCATCGTGCTGACGGCCGTGATGGCCCCGGCGTTGAGGGCGTCGGTCTCGTTGCGGGTGACGGACAGGTTGAGCGTGAGCCCCTCGCCCGCGTTCATGTTCATGCCGTAGGTGTAGGCCGCCGTGTCATTCTGGCCGCCGGTGGAGGAGGCGGTGACGTCACGGGAGAGCGTGAGGTTGTGGCTCAGCTTGTCGGTGAGGACATGGTTGAGCGTGACGGACCAGGAGGCCACGCCGTCCGAGGCCGCGCCCTCGTTCTGGAAATCAAGCCAGCCGAGGCGGGCGGTAGCGTTCAGCTTGCCGGATTCAGTCAGCTGGCCGCGGGTCGTGAGGCCGTAGAAGTCCTTGTTCAGGCGTCCGGGCAGGGCGGCGCGGAGCGCACCGGAGGAGTCAAAGTAGGGGGCGGCGGAATAGTCGGTCTGCTCGCGCTGGTAACGGAGGCCGAACCAGAGCTTCTCAAAGGCCTGGTACTCGACGTCCACCGGCACGGAGACGGTATCCGTCTCAGTGAGAGAGTTGGTGTTAAAGGTAAGCAGTCCTCCGGTATCTACGGTGGTGGGATCCTTGTAATGATTGTAAGCGCGTGAGACACCGACTCCGAACTGGATCTTCTCGGAGAGACGGTAGTCAGCGTCGAGCATGTGGCTGTAGTTGGCCTGACGCAGCAGATTGGGACCGATGTCGGTTCCGGTGATGCCCTGCTGAGCGAGGTCGTCGTTTCGGGCGGTCTCGCGATAGGAGGAGTCGAGGCTGAGGGTCAGCGGGCCGCCGGTGGAGAACCGGACCTTGCCCGACAGGAAATCCCGCTCGTCATTGAGGTTGTGCAGGCTGGAGTCGGTGAACTGGACGTAGCCGCGTCGGGCGAGCAGGATGACCTCGAAGCCGGTCTCACGGCCGTACTCGAGGGTGATGCCCGGGCTGACGGTGAAGAAGGTGGCCGAAGTGGCGGAAGCCTGGGAGTAGAGGTTGTCCGTGGCCTCGACCGCAAGGGAGGAGTCCGTGAAGATGTCCAGGTCGTCACCGATCTGGATGAGCGGCGAGGTCGGCAGCCAGGACACCGCGGCGGAGGCGGAGGCGGCGAGGGTGAGGGCGGAAGCCGCGATCAGGAATCGGGACATGGCTGGGTCAGGGGTTGGACTCCAAGGGATAGCCCTGACGGGCGGGGGCTTCAACCCCCAAAAGACCCCGGAAAGAAAAAACCCCGCCTCCGGTCAGGGAGGCGGGGCTTGAGCAGCCCTCAGGCCTTCTGCCCTGCCGGGAAGACGCGGATGCGCCGATAGGCCGGCAGACCCGTTCCGGCAGGCACCAGATGACCCATGATCACGTTCTCCTTGAAGCCCGTGAGCAGGTCCTTCTTCGCCATGGTGGCGGCGTCGGTGAGGACGCGCGTCGTCTCCTGGAAGGACGCCGCGGAGATGAAGGATTCCGTCTCAAGGGAGGCCTTGGTGATGCCGAGCAGGATGGGCTCCGATTCGGCGATCTGTCCTCCGCGCTCGCTGATGGAACGGTTCACGCGGGTGAGGACGGTGCGGTCGACCTGTTCGCCCCAGAGATAGTCGGAATCGCCGGGCTCGGTGATGCGCACCTTGCGGAGCATCCGGGCCACGATGATCTCGATGTGCTTGTCGTTGATGACGACGCCCTGGGTGCGGTAGACCTTCTGGATCTCATTGATCAGGTAGTCCTGCACGCGGGACTGCCCGAGGATGTCGAGGATGTCATGCGGGGCGACGGCGCCCTCGGTGAGCACCTGGCCCTGCTTCACCTTCTCGCCGGCGGAAACGACGATGTGACGGCCATGGGGGATGAGATGCTCCTCCTCGCGACCGACCGAATCCTTGATGACGAGGCGCTTCTTGCCGCGGACGGAGGTGCCGACCTCGATGGCACCGTCGATCTTGGCGATCTCGGCGGCGTCCTTGGGCGGACGGGCCTCGAACAGCTCGGAGATGCGGGGCAGGCCGGCCGTGATGTCCTGGGTCTTGGCGGCCTGACGGGGGATGCGGGCCAGCTTGGAACCGCGTTCCACGACGTCGCCTTCGTCGACCGTGACGCGGGCGCCGGCCGGGATGGCGAAGCTGCAGACCTCGGTGCCGTCCGGAGCGACCACGACGACCCTGGGGTCCTGCTCGTCGGAGTGTTCGGTCACGTACTTGAAGAAGGCGCCGCTGGAGGGGTCGCGCTCCTCGGTGTAGGTCACGCCGAGCGTCATGTCGCTGAGCCTGACGCGGCCTTCATGGGTCGAGATGATGTCGGAGTGGTTCTTGTCCCACTTCGCGATCATGGTTCCCTTCTCGATCTTCTTGCCGTCGCGGACCAGCAGGACGGAGCCCGTCTTGATGGGGTACTCCTCGAGCTTCTGTCCGGCTTCGCCGATGATCTGGATCAGGCCCGTGCCGTTGATGGCCACGCCGCCGCCGTCGATCTCGACGTGGTTGATGTCGACGTAGACGACCTTGCCCGCGGAACGGGAAGTGTAGGACGGGTCCTTGAGGGTGGAGGCGACGCCGCCGATGTGGAACGTGCGCATCGTCAGCTGCGTGCCGGGCTCGCCGATCGACTGGGCGGCGATGATCCCGACCGCGGTGCCGCGCTCGACCATGCGTCCGGTGGACGGGTCGAGGCCGTAGGCCGCGGGCGGGATCGAGTTCACGTTCATGTGCGTGAGGGGCGAGAGCACCTTGACGCGCTCGATGCCGCCGACGGACTCGATGCGCTTGGCGGCCTCCTCGGTGATGAGCTCACCGGCCTTGGCCAGGACCTCGGAGGGGTTGTTGGGGTTCGTGACGTCCTCGGAGGGGCAGCGTCCGACGATGCGCTCGGCGAGCGACACGAGCAGTTCGTCGCCTTCGTAGATGGCGGCCTTGAAGACGCCGTTGGGGAGCCGGACCGCGACACGGTCGACGCCCGCGTCACGCAGGCGTCCGATGAGCTCCTCGGTGAGGACGGCCTCGGCCTTGGCGAGGGCGCGGGCGCCCGCGGACGGGATGACGTCCTCGGCCAGGTGGCGGCCGAGCGCCGCGTCGGAGAGCACGACGACCTCGGAGGCGGGGGCATGGTCGGCCGCGTCGGTGACGATCACGTCCATGGCCACGTCGCAGAGCTTGCGGGTCATGTAGCCGGCGTCGGCGGTCTTGAGCGCCGTGTCGGAGAGGCCCTTGCGGGCGCCGTGGGTGGAGACGAAGTATTCGAGCACCGAGAGCCCCTCGCGGAAGGACGAGAGGATGGGGCGCTCGATGATCTCGCCGGAAGGCTTGGCCATGAGGCCGCGGGCGCCGCAGAGCTGCTTCACCTGGGCCTTGTTGCCGCGGGCGCCGGAGTCCATGAGTACGTGCACCGGGTTGATGAGCATGCGCCTGGGGTGACGCGGGTCACCCTTGCGGACGCCGGCGACCTTGGCCGACTCGGAGAGGGTCTTGTAGACCGACTGCGCGACGGCGTCGGTGGCCTTGGACCAGGTGTCCACGACCTTGCCGCGGCGCTCCTGCTCGGTGATGGTGCCCTGCTCGTTCTGACGCTGGAACTCACGCACGCTGGCGGCGGCCTCGCGGACGATGCCGTCCTTCTCCTTGGGGTAGATCATGTCGCTGACCCCGATGGAGATCCCCGCCTTGGTGGCGACGCGGAAGCCGGTCTCCTTGAGGGCGTCGAGCACGGGGATGGAGGCCTCGCGTCCGCAGTGCTTGTAGGTGTTGAGGATGAGGTCTCCGAGCTGTCCCTTCTTCACGACGGCGTTCACGAAGCCGAGCTCCGCGGGCCAGATGGTGCTGAAGATGATGCGGCCGACGGTCGTGACGATGGTCCGCGAGGCCTTGTCGCCGTAGACGGTGTCACGGCCGCGGTCAGGGTTGCTGTAACGCACCCAGTCGTGGAAGTGCAGCGCGCCCTCGGCTTCGGCGTAGATCGCCTCCGAAACGGTGGTGATGACCGGCAGGCGGTCCTCGGCGGCGGGACGGCCCGCGGGCTCGAGGGTCAGGTAGTAGGCGCCGAGCACGATGTCCTGGGACGGCGTGAGGATCGGCTTGCCGCTCGAGGGCGAGAAGATGTTGTTCGTGGACATCATCAGGAGCTTGCACTCCATGATGGCCTCGAGGGAGAGCGGCACGTGGACCGCCATCTGGTCGCCGTCGAAGTCAGCGTTGTAGGCCGTGCAGACCAGCGGATGGAGACGGATGGCGTCGCCCTCGATGAGGATGGGCTCGAAGGCCTGGATCGACAGACGGTGGAGGGTCGGGGCGCGGTTCAGGAAGACCGGATGGCCCTTGGTGACCTCCTCGAGGATGTCCCAGACCTCGGGCTTCTTCTGCTCGATGTACTTGCGGGCGCCGCGGACGGTGTGCGCGAAGCCCAGCTCCTTGAGGCGTCGGATGATGAAGGGCTCGAAGAGCACGAGGGCCATCTTCTTGGGCAGGCCGCACTGGTTGAGCCTGAGCTCCGGCCCGATGACGATGACGGACCGGCCGGAATAGTCGACGCGCTTGCCGAGCAGGTTCTGGCGGAAGCGTCCGTGCTTCCCCTTGAGCATGTCGGAGATGGACTTGAGCTGACGGTCGCGGTCCTTGACCGGCTTGCCGTGGCGGCCGTTGTCGAGCAGCGCGTCGACGGCCTCCTGGAGCATGCGCATCTCATTGTGGATGATGACGTCGGGCGTCTTCATCTGGATGAGCTGCTTCAGGCGGTTGTTGCGGTTGATGACGCGGCGGTAGAGGTCGTTCAGGTCCGAAGTGGCGAAGCGGCCGCCTTCGAGGGGGACGAGCGGACGGAGGTCGGGCGGGATGACCGGAAGCACCGTGAGCACCATGTGCTCAGGGCGCTTCCTGGACTCGATGAAGCCCTGGATGATCTTCATCCGACGGGCGATCTTCTTCTTGATCTGCTTGGAACGGGTGGAGCGCAGCTGGTCGCGCAGGTTGGCCACGGTGGAGGGCAGGTCCATCTTGCGGAGGAGCTGCTGGAGGGCCTCCGCGCCCATGCGCGCCTTGAAGGCGTCGGGGCCGTGGAGTTCGACGGCCTGCCGGTAGGCCTCCTCGTCAAGGAGCTGCTTCTCCTCCAGGCCGGTCTGGCCTGGGTCGACGACCAGGTACTTCTGGTAGTAGATGACCTGCTCGAGCTGGCGGGTGGTCATGTCGAGCATCAGCGAGAGCCGGCTCGGCATGCTCTTCAGGAACCAGATGTGGGAGACGGGGATGGCCAGGCGGATGTAGCCCATGCGCTCACGGCGGACGCGGGACACGGTGACCTCGACGCCGCACTTGTCGCAGACGACGTCCTTGTACTTCACCTTCTTGTACTTTCCGCAATAGCACTCGTAGTCGCGGACGGGCCCGAAGATGCGCTGGCAGAAGAGGCCGTTGGGCTCGGGCTTGAAGGAGCGGTAGTTGATGGTCTCAGGGCTCTTGACCTCCTTGAGGCCCTTCACCTTGCGGGTGCCGTGCTCGTCGAACTCGTCGAGGAACTGCTCGCCGGTCCATCCGACGATCTCCTCGGGCGAGGCGATCGAGATGGCGACGAAGTCGAAGGACTGCTCCTTGGCCTCGTTCTGGGTGAACTCGGGGGTGGAATCCGGTTGGATCATGTCGGTAAGGGTCGGGGGTTCAGTTGCGTTCGGCGGCGCCGCTGCCGAGACGGACGTCCAGGCAGAGGGCCTGCATCTCCTTCATCAGCACGTTGAAGGACTGCGGGGTGCCGCTGGTCAGGGTGTTGTCGCCCTTCACGAGCTGCTCGTAGATCTTGGTGCGTCCGGCGACGTCGTCGGACTTCACCGTGAGCAGCTCCTGCAGGGTGTAGGCGGCTCCGTAGGCCTCGAGGGCCCAGACCTCCATCTCGCCGAAGCGCTGGCCGCCGTACTGGGCCTTGCCGCCGAGGGGCTGCTGGGTGATGAGGCTGTAAGGGCCGGTGGCGCGGGCGTGGATCTTGTCCGCGACGAGGTGGTTCAGCTTCATCATGTAGATGTAGCCGACGACGACGTCCTGGTCGAAGGCCTCGCCGGTGTGCCCGTTGATGAGCATCGCCTTGCCCGTCTCAGGCAGGCCCGCCTCCTTGAGATAGTCGCGGATCTGCTTCTCGGGGATGCCGTCGAAGATGGGGGTGGCGACCTTCACGCCGAGCTTGGAGCAGGCCCAGCCCAGGTGCGTCTCAAGGACCTGTCCGACGTTCATGCGCGAGGGCACGCCGAGGGGGTTCAGGCAGATGTCGACGGGGGTTCCGTCGGAGAGGTAGGGCATGTCCTCCACGGGCACGATGCGGGCGACGACGCCCTTGTTGCCGTGGCGGCCGGCCATCTTGTCACCGACCTGGATCTTGCGCTTGGTGGCGACGTAGACCTTGACGTTCTTGATGGCGCCTCCCTCGTCGACGCCCTGCTCGATCGCCTCGACCTTGCGGGTGCGCTCGTGTTCGAGCTCGTCGAACTTGCGGTGGTAGCCGTCCACGATCTGCCGGATCTTCTGCTTCACCGGCGAGTCGTTCATGTCGATGTTGCGCGACACGGAGGCCAGGCGGCGGAGGAGGGTCTTGGTGATCTTGCGATTCGCGGGGATGATGGCCTCCCCGGTCTCCGAATTCTTGACGTCGAGGGGGATCTTCTCGCCGAGCAGGATGTTGGAGAGCGACTCGGTCATCTCGTCGCGGAGACGGGAGTCGGCGGTGCGGCACTCCTCATTGACCTTCTTGAGGGCGCGGCGCTGGTCGTTGGGCGAGAGACGTCCGTCATCCTTGTCGGTGCGGGAGGAGACCTTCACGTCCATGATGATGCCGGAGATGCCGGAAGGCACGCGCAGGGAGGTGTCCTTCACGTCACGGGCCTTCTCGCCGAAGATGGCCCGGAGGAGCTTCTCCTCGGGCGCGAGGACGCCCTCGCTCTTGGGCGTGATCTTGCCGACGAGGATGTCGTCGGGCTTCACCTCGGCGCCGATGCGGATGACGCCGTCGCGGTTGAGGTTGCGGAGGGCCTCCTCGCCGAGGTTGGGGATGTCGCGGGTGATCTGCTCGGGCCCGAGCTTGGTGTCACGGGCGGTGACCTCGAACTCCTCGATGTGGACGGACGTGAAGACGTCGTCCTTCAGCAGGCGCTCGGAGAGCAGGATGGCGTCCTCGAAGTTGTAGCCGTTCCAGGGCATGAAGCCGACCAGGACGTTCCGTCCGAGGGCCAGCTCGCCCTTGTCGGTGGCGGCGCCGTCGGCGATGATGTCGCCGGCCTTGACCTTGTCTCCGCGACGCACAAGCGGACGCTGGTTGAAGCAGGTGGAGGAGTTGGTCTTGAGGAACTTGCGGAGGTCGTAGACGTGCACGCCCTTCGCGGGGTCGCCCTTGAACTTCTTGCTCTCGAACTGGGCGGGCGAGATTTCGCCGTCCTTGGTCACGACGATGCGACGGGAATCGGCCGCGGCGACGATGCCGGGAGCCTCGGCCACGATGACGGTCTTGGAATCGATGGCGACACGGCGCTCGAGGCCGGTGCCGACGTACGGAGCCTCGGTGACCACCAGGGGCACGCCCTGGCGCTGCATGTTCGAGCCCATGAGCGCGCGGTTCGCGTCGTCATGCTCGAGGAAGGGGATGAGCGCGGCCGCGACGGAGACGACCTGCTGGGGGGAGACGTCCATGTAGTCGACGTCCTCGGGGTCGACCTCGAGGATGTCGTCGCGGAAGCGGACCGTGACCTTGCCCTTGAGCCGGCCGGCGTCATCGAGCTCGGAGTTGGCCTGGGCGACCTTGAACTTCTCCTCCTGGTCGGCGGTCATGAACTCCACCTGGCTGGAGACCTTGCCGCGCACCACCTTGCGGTAGGGAGCCTCGATGAAGCCGAACTCGTTGATGCGGGAGTAGGTGGAGAGCGAATTGATGAGGCCGATGTTGGGCCCTTCGGGCGTCTCGATCGGGCAGATGCGCCCGTAATGGGAGGGATGAACGTCGCGCACCTCGAAGCCCGCGCGGTCGCGGTTGAGGCCGCCGGGCCCGAGCGCCGACAGACGACGCTTGTGCGTGAGCTCGGCCAGGGGGTTGATCTGGTCCATCAGCTGCGAGAGCTGGCTGCGGGCGAAGAACTCGCGGATGGCGTTGCCGAAGGGCTTGGGATTGACCAGCTTCTGGGGGGTGATCGAGTCAACGCTCTGGTCATACTCGTTGATACGGGCCTTGACGGTCTTGATGACGTTCTTGAGTCCGGAACGGCACTGGTTGGCGAGCAGCTCGCCGACGTTGCGCACGCGGCGGGAGCCGAGGTGGTCGATGTCGTCGATGTTGCCGTCCTTGGTGCGCAGCTTGCAGAGCAGCTTGGTGGCCTCGACGATGTCCTCGGGGGTGATGGTGCGGGTGTCCAGGCCGACCTGCAGGCCGAGGCGCTGGTTGAGCTTGTAGCGGCCGACGCGGCCGAGGTCGTAACGCAAGGGGTCCTGGAAGAGGCGCTGCATGTGGGCGCGGGCGCCCTTGACGTTGACGGGCTCCCCCGGGCGGAGCTTGCGGAAGATCTCCTTGAGGGCCTCCTCCTCGTTGCGGACGGCGCCGATGTCCTTGCGCAGCGAAAGGATGATGGCGCCGTCGTCGAAGGCGGTGTCGAACACGCCGAACTTCTGCTTGGGCAGCTGGCGGTGGATCTCCTTGAGCGTGTCGCGGGACAGCTTGTCGTACTGCTTGGCGACGACCTTGCCCGTCTCGACGTCGACGATGGGGTCGGCGTAGACGAGCTGGGACAGCTGCTCGGGCTCGAGGTCCAGGGCCGCCTTGGCGGTCAGGTCCCTGTGCTGGTAGAAGAGGGCGAGAATGTCCTTGTCGTCCTTGTAGCCGAAGGCGCGGAGAAGGGTGGTGACGAGGAACTTGCGGCGGCGGCGGCGGCGGTCGAGGTAGACCCAGAGGAGGTCGTTCTGGTCGAACTGGACCTCGATCCAGGTGCCGCGGTCGGGAATGATGCGGAAGGCGTGGAGCACCTTGCCGCTGGTGTGGGCGGACTCCTCGAAGCAGATGCCGGGGCTGCGGTGCAGCTGGGAGACCACGACGCGCTCGGCGCCGTTAACGATGAAGGAGCCGCGGTCGGTGATCATGGGCACCTCGCCCATGAGAATCTCCTCGTCCTTGAAGGACTGCTTCTCGCGGAGACGCAGCTTCAGCATGACGGAGATGGCGTAGGTCGTGCCCTCGCGGATGCACTCGAGCTCGGTCGACTTGGGCATCTGGAGCCCGTACTCGAGGTACTCCAGGCGGAAGTTGCCGTTGTTGCTCTCGACCGGGAAGGCCTCACGGAAGACGGCCTCGAGGCCGAGGTTCTTGCGGGCGGGCGCCGAGGCGGCGTCGAGCTGCAGGAACTCGTTGAACGAGAAGATCTGGTTCTCGATCAGGTTGGGCGGCGGGATGACTTCACGGAGACGGCCGAAGTTTTTGCGCTCTTGGGGCATGACGTTGGAAGGTGGGCTCGGAAAGGCTGGTGAAGGTGGCTGGCTGGTTGGCCCCGGTTTTTAATGCGGCGGGGCGCCGCGGGGGGAAGAAAGGCGGGGAGGGCTGCGCGTGCGCGGCGCCTCCCCGCCTGAAAGCGGGGACGCGTGGGATTACTTGACCTCGACCTCGGCGCCGGCGGCCTTGAGCTTGGCCTCGATGTCCTTGGCCTCGTCCTTGGTGACGCCCTCCTTGACGGGCTTGGGCGCGCCGTCGACGAGGTCCTTGGCCTCCTTGAGTCCGAGCCCGGTGATGGCGCGGACTTCCTTGATGACGTTGATCGGATTGGCTCCCTTGGCCTTGAGGATGACGTCGAAGGCGGTCTTCTCCTCGGCGGCGGCGGCACCTCCGGCGGCTCCGCCGGCGGCGACGACGGCGACCGGAGCGGCGGCGGAAACGCCCCACTTGGCCTCGAGGTCCTTCACGAGGGCGGCGATTTCGAGCACGCTCTGGGCGCTCAGCCATTCGACGACCTGTTCTTTGGTGATGTTGCTCATGTTGGTATGGTTCCTTGAACGGTTAGCGTCCGGTGAGGACAATTGAGGGCGCCGGGCCCCTAACCGGGATTCGTTGGATGTTGTGTGTTTTTGGGTTTGGGTTCCCTCCGCCACGGGACCGCCCACTCGGACGGCCTTCGGCGGAGAAAGGGGTCAGGCCGCGGGGGCCTCCTTCTTGGCCTTCGCGTCCAGGACGCGCACGAAGGACGCGGCGGGCTGGGTGAGAAGGGAAAGGAGCTGGGCGCGGATGCCGTCCAGGGAGGGCAGCTTGGAGAGCGCTTCGATCTCGGACTTGGAGAGGAGCTTGGCGTCGAGCACGCCGGCCTTCACGTCGAGCTTGGAGAAGTCCTTGAAGAAGCTGACGAGGACCTTGGCGACGCCGCTGGGGTTCTTGCCGCCGGTCACGAGCGCGGTGTGGCCGCTCAGATGGGCGGAGAGGTCGGGCAGGTTCGCCTGCTTCACGGCGATGTTCAGGATGCTGTTCTTCACGACGTGGTACTCGGCGCCGTGGACGCGGAGCTGGTCGCGGACGGCGGCGGAGTCCTTGACGGTGACTCCGGTGAAGTTGGCGAGGAGGAGGTAGTCCGAAGAGGCCAGCTGGGCGGCCACTTCGTCGACGAGATACTGCTTTTCAGCGCGCATGGTTGGGATGGTTTCGGGTTATGCGGTTCAGGCGGCCACGACGGCGGAGAAGGGCTTGAGGTCCACGCCGACGCCGGGGCTCATGCTGGCGCTGATGGTGATGGAGCGGATGAAGCGTCCGCCGGCGAAACCGGCGGGCTGGGCCTTCACGAGGGCGGCGAGGGCGGCCTGGGCGTTCTCCGACAGCTGCTGGGAGGAGAACGACTTCTTGCCGATCACGATCACGACGCTGCCGGTCTTGTCCATTTTGAACTCAACGCGGCCCGCCTTGACTTCCTTGATGGTGCGGGCGAGGTCGTCGGACACGGTGCCGGACTTGGGGTTGGGCATCAGTCCCTTGGGGCCGAGCACGCGGGCGACCTGACGGACGTCCTTCATCGCGCTGGTGGTGGAGATGGCGACGTCGAAGTCGAGGAAGCCTCCGTTGACCTTGGCGATCAGGTCGGCGAGGCCGGCGTAATCGGCGCCGGCGGCCAGGGCCTCGGCGGGATTCTCGGTGAAGGCGAGCACCTTGATCTTCTTGCCCGACCCGTTCGGGAGGGAGACGGTGCCGCGCACCATCTGGTCGGACTGCTTGGGATCCACGCCCAGGAAGGCGGAGATCTCGACGGTCTCGTCGAACTTGGCGGACGGCATCTTATTGAGGATGTCGACGGCCTGCGGGACTTCGTACTTGGCCTTCAGGTCGGCGACTTGGAGGGCGGCGCGGTAGCGCTTGCTGGGGTTCTTGCTCATGGCGACTTTTGGTCTCCTGCTTCGTGCAGTGGTTGGCGGTTTAGGTTGGGAAAGGCCGGGCTCAGCCGATGACCTCGATGCCCATGGAACGGGCGGTGCCGGCGATCATGCGCGCGGCGTTGTCGGGGTTGACGGCGTTGAGGTCCTTCTTCTTCAGCTCGACGATCTCGAGGAGCTGCTTCTTGGTCACCTTGCCGACCTTGTCGCGGTTCGGGACCTTGGAGCCGGACTCGATCTTGGCGGCCTTCTTGAGGAGGACCGACGCGGGAGGCGACTTGAGGATGAAGGTGAAGGACTTGTCCTGGTAGACGGAGATGATGACCGGGAGGATCAGGCCGGCCTGATCCTTGGTCTTGGCGTTGAATTCTTTGCAGAACGCCATGATGTTGACGCCCTTGGCGCCGAGGGCGGGGCCCACGGGGGGCGCGGGGTTGGCGGCGCCGGCGGGGAGCTGGAGCCTGATTTCGCCTACTACTTTCTTGGCCATGGTGTTGTGATGAGAGGGTCGGGAAAAGGGGTCGGTCAGTCGCGGTCGTCGCGCTCGACCTGCCAGAATTCAAGTTCGACGGGCGTGGAACGTCCGAAGATGTCGACGGAGACCTCGAGCTTGCCGCGGTCGGCGTCGATCTTGTCGATGTTGCCGGAAAGGTTGGCGAAGGGTCCGTCGGTGATCTTGACGCGCTCGCCGGAATGGAAGCTCACCTTGGGGACGACCTTGTCGGCCGCGTCGGCCATCTGCTGGAGGATCGTGCTGATCTCCTCCGCCTTGAGGGGGACGGGGTTCATGCCGCCGATGAGCCCGATGACGCCGTCGACGTTGCGAAGGAAGTTCCAGGGGCCCTCGAGCAGCGAACCCTCGTCGTCGAAAAGCCGGGCGCGCACGAAGAGGTAGGAAGGGTAGAGCTTCATCTCGCTCTCACGCTTCTTGCCGTTGCGGAAGTCCTTGACGGTCTTCACCGGCATGAGGATTTCGGCGACGTAGTCGGACATCTCCTCGTCCTTCACGGCCTTGTCGAGCAGGCGCTTAACCTTGCCCTCGTTGTTGGAGAGTGTCTGGAGCGTGTACCAGCGGAAGTCGGAGGAAGGGGCGGCCATGGGGTTCAGCGCAGGAGGCGCGTGGCGAACTGGACGAAGTTGGAGAGGGAGAAGTCGCAGAGGAACACCACGGCGCCAAGGAGCGCCGTCACGGCGAGGACCACGGCCGTGGAGTCGACCAGCTCCTTGAAGGACGGCCACGAGGCCTTGACGAAGACCTCGGTGATGGTCTCGTTCCAGAAGGCGCGGATGCGTCCGAGGATGCCGGTCATGATGTTTCGTTTGGTGGGAGAGATGGCAGGACGGGTGGGAATCGAACCCACAACCAACGGTTTTGGAGACCGCTACTCTGCCAGTTGAGCTACCGTCCTGTGTGGTGTTTCAAAGGGACGGGTGCCGGACCTCGGGGGAGGCCTCGGCACCCTTCGGGGCCCTAGGGCTGGCGGATCACTTGGTGATTTCCAGGATCTGGCCGGCGCCGATGGTCTTGCCGCCTTCGCGGAGGGCGAAGCGCTGGCCCTTCTCCATCGCCACGGGCTTCTGGAGCTCGATGGTGATGGTGACGTTGTCGCCGGGCATCACCATCTCGACTCCCTGGGGGAGCACGACGGTGCCGGTGGCGTCGCAGGTTCCGAAGAAGAACTGCGGGCGGTAGTTGTTCGTGAAGGAGGTGTGACGGCCGCCTTCGTCAGCCTTGAGGACGTAGATCTGAGCCTTGGCGACGGTGTGGGGCTTGATGCTGCCGACCTTGGCGAGGACCTGGCCGCGCTCTACCTGGTTCTTCTCGACGCCGCGGAGCAGCAGGCCGACGTTGTCTCCGGCCTGGCCCTGATCGAGCTCCTTGCGGAACATCTCGACGCCGGTGACGGTGGTCTTCTGCGTGTCGCGGAGACCGACGATCTCGATTTCTTCGCCGACCTTGACGACGCCGAGCTCGATGCGTCCGGTGGCGACGGTGCCGCGACCGGTGATGGAGAAGACGTCCTCGACGGACATCATGAAGGGCTTGTCGACTTCGCGCTTGGGCTCGGGAATCTCGGCGTCAAGGGCGTCCAGGAGGTTCTGGATGGCCTGCTCACCCTCGGGCTTGGCCTCGAGGGCGGCGGTGGCGGAACCGCGGACGATCTTGGCGTTGTCTCCGTCGTACTGGTACTTGTTGAGGAGGTCGCGGACTTCCATCTCGACGAGGTCGATGAGGTCGGGCTCGGAAAGGTCGATCTTGTTGAGCCAGACGACGATCTTCGGCACGCCGACCTGGCGGGCGAGGAGGATGTGCTCCTTGGTCTGGGGCATCACGCCGTCGGCGGCGGAGACGACGAGGATCGCACCGTCCATCTGGGCGGCGCCGGTGATCATGTTCTTGACGAAGTCGGCGTGGCCGGGGCAGTCGACGTGGGCGTAGTGACGGTTGGCGGACTCGTACTCGACGTGCGAGGCGGCGATGGTCACGGTCTTGGTGGCGTCACGGACGGTGCCTCCCTTGGTGATTTCGGAATAGGACTTGTTCTCAGCCAGGCCCTTGCGCGCCTGGACGGCGACGATCGCGGCGGTGGTGGTGGACTTGCCATGGTCGATGTGACCGATGGTGCCGACGTTGACGTGCGGCTTGGTGCGGTTGAACTTCTCTTTGGCCATGGTTTTGGGTGGTGGAGGTGGTTGGTGTTGCGTGGAAAAGTGGTGGAGCCCCCGAGCGGATTTGAACCGCCGACCTCGTCCTTACCAAGGACGCGCTCTGCCGACTGAGCTACAGGGGCGTTCCGTCTCGTGCGCTGAGACACGATGGGAAGGGTTTGAATGAGGAAC
>JACCDY011119822.1_pt1 | contig 44745 bp, 22 predicted proteins | sample 7446391 | NCBI WGS metagenome assembly JACCDY01 (sample SAMN15323451, study PRJNA562643) | freshwater metagenome | isolation source: river surface water | place: USA:Blue River Watershed | collected 2017-08-18
AAGGTGCCGGGGATGATCTTTTTTCACGGCGGAGCATGGACCTCGGGGGATCTGTCGCAATTCCGGGCCGCTTGTGCCTACTTCGCCAGCCGGGGGCTGGTCTGTGCGACCGCGAATTACCGGCTCGCCACCAAGAGCGCCAAAGGCGGTAAAGACAAGAGCGCGTGCATCATGGACGGCAAGAGCGCCATCCGCTGGTTCAAGCAGCATGCCGGCGAACTCGGGGTCGATCCCGACCGGGTCATTACGGGAGGTGGCAGCGCCGGCGGATACCTCAGCGCCTTGGCCACATTCGCTCCAGGCAACAACGATGCCAACGACCCCAAGGATGTGGATACGAGCGTCGTGGCCTTCGTCTGGTTCTTCCCCGCTTTCTCGGGCAGCGACAAGGATCCCGAAATCGACATTCTCGCCAAGATGCCGACCGATTTGCCGCCAACCATCGTTTTATTCGGCGATAAGGACAGCTGCAAAGCACCGGGATGGGACAAGGTCTACGCCAAATGGAAATCGCTCGGCGTCAAAAGCATCGACCTGTGGATCGCGCAAGGCCAGGGCCATAGCTACACCAATCAGGAGCCGTGGCGCATCGTCACCTTCATCGCCATCGATGATTTCCTGGTGAAACACGGACTGCTGAGCGGCAAAACAACCCTCACCCCGCCAGCTACCGGCGAGAAGCTGGTATTGACGCCCTGAATGGATGCGGCAGGCAAACGTGCCGCCAGCGGAGAGCATGATCAACGACCACCCCATCTTTGGGGAGATGATGACGTTCATCCGCTGGCCTGCCCGGTGCTCTAATTCGGCGCCGGCCCGATGGTGTCGCCTTCGACAAACTTCGCCGTGGTGAAGACCTGACGTCGGTCATCCTTGCCAAGAGCCACATTTTTGGCCCAACGCACGACCCGACGGTTGATCGATTTGGCATCCCAGATGAAATGGGCCACCAGCGGATCGCACCAAGCGAAGTACGGGCTCTGATCCAGACTGATCAAGGACACGTCACGCGGGGCGGTGATTCCGCGCTGCGCATGATAATCCCGCACCGCAAGCATGATCGACGTTTCGCTGGTGATCAGGGCCGTGGGCGGGGTGAACTTGTAAAGGGAATCCAAACAGGCGCGCAATCCCTTGGGCTGATATCCCCAGACCGGCATGTTGTAGGAACTCGTCGTGAGCCCGACCTCTTGAAGCGCTTCCATGAACAAGGTGGCGAAAAAGGACAGCTTCGGCACCAGGTGCTCTTCCCGGATCAACAGCACGATGCGACGGTGACCCAGTTCATAGAGCCGACGGATCAATGCGTTCATGTCTCTGCGGACACTGCACCCGGCGATGGGCAGATCCGACTTGTGACCGAAATAGGCATACGATGGCGTACGCTGCTGGCAAAACCATTCGAGCACCTCGCGGGAGCCGGAAGCGACAATCCAGGCATCGGCCGGATTTTGCTGCACATGCTGGGCGACCCGCTTCACGTCCATATTCAGGTCCAGCAGGGATTTCGGCGCCGCCTCGATGATGAAACCTGCCTTGCGATGCTGATCCATCAGATCCAGAACTTGCGGCAACCCGGGACTCAAGGATTCGTAGGACAGGAAGTGCACCTTGAAATCCCTCGGCACCAGACTGCGCCCGGACAAGACGATCCGACGTCGCTTGCCTGCCCCTTGAGAGACTAGCAAACCCTCCTTCGCCAAGCGCCTCATGGCCGTCTCCATCGTCGTGTGACTGACACCCAATTCCAGAGCCAGAACATCACGCCCGGGAAGCGTGTCCCGCCAACGGCCGGAAAGCATCCCTTCACGAAGGGCCTCAACAACCTGATCCGTCACGTTTGAAAAAGCTTTTCCGGACATAGCTGCAAAACTGGTTTTAGAAAATGACTGTATATCTAGGAAGGTCTGCAGATGCAGAACAGGATCTCTTCCCGTGAAGAGAACAAGAATCCGAATGCCATCGAGCAGACATCAACCCAGACCGCCCGGGCAACAAGGCCAGCAGGATGGTGAAGAAGCGGATGACGGCAGGCATGACGGCAAGAGGCTGAGGAGTTCGACCACCGACGAGCAACGCGGGACAGGATCACTGACCCTGCGGTCTCGAGGCGGATCCCATCCTGCTACCCGCCCACCACAGGCCAAGCAGGATCCAAAGCAGCCACCCGGGCTCCATCCGGCGGATGGGAACCCGAATGACGAGGCAGGAACGCAGTGCCGCCCCAGCACCACCCCAGCCGCAAATGCCTGCAAGCCCCGCAATTCCAAGCCTCCAGCAAGGGCTTTCCCGCTGCCACCCCCACACCACACCACTGAAAATACAGGGTTTCCGGCCCGCTGAAGCCGTCATTTTAAATGACAGCCAAGTCCAGCAGAATGACGGATGGATCCTTGAGGCCTCACCCCGTAATCAGGCAAGATCCGGAAAGAACAAGCACCCCCAAACTTGCTGTCATGATCGCTATATCACGAAAAATCTTCCGCTTCCCAGCGGCCAGTCTCTTCGCTGCCGTTTCATTACTCACCACTCCTTCGGTGAATGCGGCGTTTACGATCATTGCGACAGACAATGTCGAGGATGACTTAAATTACACATACACGGGCGCAATTCTAATGGCTGACACCGCAGCGACTACTGGCTTATCCCCGCTAGCCGGTAGCCTTTTCATTCGCGATTCGACCAGCAACACGGCCGAAAAAAATCTGACCGCCTATTACACATCTGGTTTTGGCGGCTCAACCCTTGTCTCAGCAGGCACGTATCGGGCGACGGCATATTTTGGTGAATTTGATCACGCCCGCGACACGTGGCACACGGTTAACTTGAGCTTGATGACCAACCTTGGAGTGGCATGGGAAAGCCTTGGATCCAACCCGATCAGCAAGACCGTGATCACCCCGTATGTGAATCCGAACGGTGTGGGTCTTGCCGCAGAGTGGGTTCAGGTGGTGGTGGAGTATGTCATTCCTGAATCTCATGCCTTGATCGGCACTCAATTCACTTGGGGCTTCTCTGCCAACAAGCCCGCCAATAGCAATGGCTACTTTGCTGCCTTTGATGCGGCCAGCGTGCAGTTCCAAGCCATCCCCGAGCCCTCCCCCACGCTCCTCAGCGGCATCGGGGCGATGCTGGCGCTGATTCTCCTGCGTCGCCGCCGTCATTGAGCGGTTTCCTGTTCTGCCATTTCCAATCTCACCGCAACGCGCCCGCTTCCTCTGGAGACGGGCGTTTTTGCTGCAATGGATTTGGTGGCGTCATCCACCACGATTCGCACCCCACCTAGCACCCTCGCGCCAATAGAGCATTTCGGATGATCCCGCCCGATTCCTGCGCCCTCGGCGAGGGCGCGCTACCTGAACATGCAAGAAAATCACCCACTCATCACCCACTCATCACCCACTCATCACCCACTCATTCATAATCCGCGTAATCCGTGTAATCTGTGGTTAAAAAACCTCATCACCCACACATTCACAATCCCTGTAATCCGTGCAATCCGTGTAATCTGTGGTTAAAAACCTCATCCCACCACCCGCGATTCCAAAACAGACACCACACTCCCCGCCTACTGCTTCCACTTCATCCTGAACACGTGCGAAGCGGATCCGTAGGGCGCGGGAAATCCGAGCCCGCTGGCGAGATAGAGATAGGCCGGTTTGCCATCGACAAACAGCACCTGTGGCCGCTCCAGGTGCCCCTCGGGCACACCGCGATAGACCTTCATGGCGGCCGCGCGCTCCTTGCCGATGTAGTGATCGAGATGATGGAACCCCAGCTGCGCCTTGGCCTCATCAAAACGCATGCCGTCCTCCGACACCCAGAGCAATCCACCGCCACCCATCTTGCCATTCATGTCGCGGCTCAGCATCCAGACCCGATCGTTATAGCTGAACAGGCAGGCATCCTCGATCGGAGCATAGGTGTCGGTGATGCGCCCGGGTTGTTTCCGATACGGCCCTTCCAGCTTGTCGGCAATCGCAACCCCGTAGGTCCAGGTGTGGCCTTTCTGCCATGGTTCACCCTGCACCCCTTCCGGCAATGGGATCACCGCCTTGAAATAGAGCAGGTATTTCCCCTGATGCTTGATCAATGAAGGATTGGAAACCCCGCGGTTGGCTTGATGATCCCAAAATGACGGATCCTCGGACTTGCGCAGGATCGTCCCATCCGCTTCGGCTCCCGCAACCGGCCGCCATTGGTCGTTCAAATCATCCGCCACGAACATCAGGATCCGCTGCGTGGCGGAAGTGCCGTCGGTGTTGACGATGCACGACAGCACAGACTTGCCGTCGATGTGCTGGATCGTCGGGTTGTGCGGCGCATTGAGCAGGCCACCTTGATCCGGCACCGCCAGACGCAGGAAGGTGAAGGGCCCCTCGGGCCGGTCGCCGACGTAGTGCGCGATCTCACTGCTGGAGGTCCATCCGGTCACCTTGCCATCCCGGGTCTTGCCACCAAAGCGATCACCCACCGGTCTCGGCCACTGTGCGACGTAAAGGTGAACCTTGCCATCAGGCCCGATCACCGGCGAGGACCCCCACACGTGGGTTTCCTCGCGCTTCACCGCAAGCCCGACATACTCGAGCTCCAAGGTCGGTGAGGCATCAAGCGTGCAGGTGATCGACATGAGGACCGCCAGGCACACAAGCCGATGCACACGGATGCACGCGGATCGGAAGAATCTCGCGAACTGAAAACCACCCATCGCCCAGCTCAGCGCCATGGAATTGCTCTTGTCCGTGTGCATCCGCGTCTATCCGTGGTTCATCATTTCACCCGCCTGAGCGTCACCTTGCGCAATTGGATGGGCTGCCATTGCTGCGGGTCCGGCTTGAGTTCGATGACCGCTTCCTCGGCAGGCAGTTCAATACTACCCAGCGAAACACTCTTCCATTCCAAGCCCTTGCCGGTGGCGGGAAGATCCACACTGCGTGAAACATCACCCACCTTGACGAGCAGGCAGGTCGCGGTGGCGGCGGCGATTTCCGCCTCCACCTGCCACAGACCAGCGGTCCCGGCCTTCACCCGGTATTCCACCCGGTAATCAGTCTGCTTCCAATCGGTCAGGTAGGCGCCCGCACCACTGCCTTCGACGCGGATGTTGCCACCGACCGCTCCATGAGGATCGGCATCCAGCGCGGACAAAACCATGGCACCGTCCACTGCTGGCGAGTTGTATGGTTCCTGGGTTACCGTCAGGGATCCGGGAAATTCCATGCGCACCACCGAGACATCCGGATCGGTCGCCTTGCCCGGCAATTGCACCAACACCCCGTCGTCCGTGCGCTCGGCAGTGACGGCGGCACCCCCGGCAAGCAGCACGCCGGAACTCGGCAACTCCTTCAAGGTCGGCAACAGCAGCTTGCCATCCGCAGGCCAGTCCCAGATGTGGAGATACATGGTGGTTCCGCCCTTCTCACCCGCTTTGCGCGTCACCCTCCCCCACGACAAGCGACGGGGAAACGGGCTGGCTTCTGTGGCATGGATCGCCTCGCCATTCACTTCCATCCATTTGCCGATCGCCTGCAAGCGCTCGATGCTTTCCTCCGGGATCGAACCATCCGCCCGCGGGCCGATGTTGAGCAACAGGTTGCCACCCTTGCTGGCGATATCCGAAAGCATCTGGATCAACCGCTGCGAACTCTTCCAGTTCCTGTCGTTCTTCTTGTATCCCCAGGTGTCGTTCATGGTCATGCAGACCTCGAACATTTTTCCCGGAAATCCGCGCGGCGGAATGTGCTGCTCGGGCGTCATGGTGTCACCCTCGAATCCCTTGCCGAGACGGTTGTTGCAAAGGATCCGCGGATGCTGCGCCATCAACTCGGCAAACGGCGCCACACGCTCCGGCGTCATCTGCATCGGCGTGTCCCACCAGATGATCGCGGGATCATATCGCTCGATGATCTCCTTCGCCTGCGGCAGGGCGATGGTCTTGAGATACTGGTCGTAATCCCCCTTCTGCGCCGGATCCCATACCTTGCCGATCTCACTGCTGGTCGCACCACCGGGATGCACCCAGTCCTGCGACTGCGAATAGTAGAGGCCGAACTTCATCCCGCGATCACGCACCGCCTTGGCCAGCGGAGCGAGCAGATCGCGCTTCGCGCCGGATGCCATCACGTCCCAATCACTGACCGCCGAGTCATACAGCGCAAAACCGTCGTGATGCTTCGAAGTGATCACCACATACTTCATCCCCGCACGGCGCGCGAGCTCGGCCCATGCCTCCGGATCGTAGTTCGCGGCGGTGAATTCCGGCGCATAGGATTGGTATGTCGCCACCGGGATCTTGCGGAAGCGCATGATCCACTCGCCGATCCCCTTGATCGTCTGTCCGTCCCACTCGCCGGCCGGCACCGCATACACCCCCCAATGGATGAACAGGCCGAAGCGGGCTTCCCGAAACCACTGCGTGCGATCCGCCTCAGGATCGGCAGCAGCGGGCGCAGCAAGCAGCGGTGAACCCAGAACCCATGACAGCAGCAGCACAGCAAGCGAAGTCTTCATGAGTTCAAGAATGAACATGCAGCCCGGAAAGCCAATGACCAAATGCTGCCCAGCGGCCGCCCAATTCAAGGGGGCAAAGGCATCCACTTTCCATCAAGCGCCGTATCAATCGCCTGAAACCCAATGGATTTGAGCGACACCCTCTCCCATTACCCGTCATCAGAGATGACAGCACACCTAACCAATCTTCTCTCGATGCATAGGGGATCGGCAAGCAGCCTTTGTAGCAACATATCCATTCAAGCCGACTGATCCTGCGGCTTGAGCGTGATTGCTTTCACCGCCACGCCGATTCGCGATGGCTTACGGCGTCCGTTCGCGGTTTCACATTCCCGTTGTGGAACCGATGTCCGTGATGAGCCGCCAAGGCGCGGCCACTTCACTCGATGCGCTTCATTCCACGGTCACGCTTTTGGCAAGATTCCGCGGTTGATCGATTTCGCATCCGCGGTAGCGGGCGACATGGTAGGCGAACAACTGCAGTGCGACTGCTGCCGGGATCGTTGCCACGAGCGGGTGGCATTGCGGGATCTCGATGGCGGAATCCATGCATGCTGCGGCCGCTTCGTCGCCGCGAGTGACCAGTCCGATGATGCGGGCACCGCGCGCGCGGCACTCCTCCACGTTGCCCAGCGTCTTATCCTTGCCGGGGATGTCGCAGGCGATGGCGATGACCGGAGTGTCCTGCTCCAGCAAGGCGATCGGACCATGCTTGAGCTCCGCCGCATGATAGCCCTCGGCGTGGATGTAGGAGATCTCCTTGAGTTTGAGGGCACCCTCCAGGGCCACGGGAAACATCGGCCCGCGGCCGATGAAGAATGCGTGCGCCTTGTCGGCCAGACCGGCTGCGATGCGTGCAATGCGGTCGCTCTGTTCGATCACCTCGGCAACCAGTTGCGGGATGCGCGCGATTTCATGTGCCAGGTGGATGCCATCTTCGCGGGAGTAGCGGCGGCCGCGACCGAGCTTGAGGGCCATCATCAGCAATACCGCCACCTGACAAGTGAACGCCTTTGTCGAGGCGACGGAAATTTCCGGTCCGGCATGCAGATACACCCCGCGTCCGGTTTCGCGCGCGATCGTCGAACCCACGATGTTGCACAAGCTCATCACAAACGCACCTTTTTGTCCTGCCTCGCGGACGGCGGCCAGCGTGTCCGCCGTTTCGCCGGATTGGGAAATCGCGACGACGAGATCGCGCCTGCCGAGGATCGGGTTGCGGTAGCGGAATTCGGCCGCCTGCTGGACTTCCGCATTCATGTCGGCCAGATCCTCGAATGCATATTCACCGACCAATCCGGCGTGCAGCGAAGTGCCGCAACCGACGAGCACGACGCGTTCAATCTCGGCGAGGTCGCGCGGTGAAGTGCCCATGCCGGACAACACGGCGCTGCCCAGATTGAAGTCGAGTCGTCCGCGGATGGCATTGGCCAGCGAGTCCGGTTGCTCATGGATCTCCTTGAGCATGAAGTGCTCATAGCCGCCTTTTTCGGTGGCCACCACATCCCACCCCAGTTCGGCGATCTCGCGGGTGACGGGCACATTGTGAAGGTCGCGGATCTCCACCGAATCCGCCGTGACCACGGCGATGTCGTTGTCATCGAGATAGATCACCCGCTGGGTATGGGCGAGGATGGCGGACGCATCGGAGGCAATGATCGACTCGCCTTCGCCCACGCCGATCACGATCGGACTGCCGCGGCGCGCCGTAATGATCCTGCCGGGTTCGGCAGTCGAAAGCACCGCAATGCCATAGGTGCCCTCCACCTGGTGCAACGCGTCGCAGACGGCCTGGAACAGGTCGCCGCGCATGCATGTGCCGATGAGATGCGCCAGCACCTCGGTGTCCGTTTCGGAGCGGAATGCATGGCCATTCGCCTCCATGCGCGAGCGCAGCGCGCGGTAGTTCTCGATGATCCCGTTGTGGACCAGCGCGATGCCTCCGGTGTCGTCGGTATGCGGGTGGGCGTTGGCTTCGGTCGGCGGACCATGGGTGGCCCAGCGGGTGTGGGCGATGCCTGCATGACCGTGGCCGGTCGTTTCATCAGGCCATTCCGCCTTCATTTTCTCCTGCAGGGCCGCCACCTTGCCCGGCGACTTGATGATGCGCAGAAGACCGGAGTGGTCGATCAGGGCAATGCCGGCCGAGTCATATCCGCGGTACTCGAGGCGGCGCAAGCCGTTGATCAGGACGCCCTCCGCTTCCGCTTTGCCAATGTATCCTACGATTCCACACATATGAATTTTGATTTGAAATGACACGATGATGTCCTGCGGGACGAATCGCGCAGCCCGGTGGCGTGCGCGCTTACTTTTTGGTCTCCGCAGCACGGATGGACGCGCGGATCGACCACTGGCCCGGGTTCACCATGAAGCGGACGTGGTGAGCCGATTCATCCATGAACGAGATGCCCGCCGCTGTGGCGGATGCTTTGCCATGCTCCCAGATCGTCACGTCTCCGGACCGGATGCTGGTGATGGTTGAGCCAGCCTGCTTCGGGATGCCGATGATCGCGCTGGTGCCGGCAGGCGAGTTCAGATCCATCGTGAAGGATTCCGCTTGGGCCCGCAGTTCGATATGAATGTCTCCCTTGGCGGATGGCACGGTGGTCCGGATGTGCTGCAGACCTCCCATCTGCGGCAGCACGTGGTAACTTGCATAGCCGGGGGTCAGCGGGGCGACTCCGGCGGCATACTGCGAGAGCAGCGTCAGGGCTCCGCCGCTCCATGCGTGGTTGATGGTCCCCCCGCCGAATCCTTTTTTGCCAATTCCCCACCCCTCCCACAGCGTGGTGTACGGGTGATCGGTCATTTCCTTGAACCGCTTCTTGGTTCGTGCCAGCGCATCCTCGGGGAAGTGCATCTGATAGAGGGCCTCCCCGACGTATTTCTCCATGTACGGGCTGCTGTGCTCCTGCGTGCGGAACACCTCGCGGATCGCGGTGAATTGATCCGGCTTCGCCAAGCCCGACACCACGGCCAGCGCATGGGCACGGTCATCGGTCAGACCCGTGTACCCCGGCGAGCGGTATTCCCGGCCGTTCCAAAACGTCTTGTTGAAATTTCGCTCGATGCTGGCCATGCGGGCATCGATCTCCGGCATGTCCGCGGTTTCACCCAAGGCTTCCGCCATCCGCTTCTGCCCCTTGAGCGCGAGATAGAACCAGCCATTGTAGAGGATCGTCATGTCCTTGTTGTCGCCCCAGTCGCCCCAAGTCCATCCGCCCTTGCGCGGGACAACCAACCCATCATCACCCAGCTGCCAGACCGACAGGTAGCGTTTCACCCGTGGATAGACGATGCGGATGGTCTCGAGATCGCCGGAATACAGGTAGTAGGTCCAGAACCCGTAATAGCCTACCGAATTGAGCATCTGCATCGGCAGTTCCTTGGTGAAATTGCCGGGAACCGGTGAGCAGATGGTGCCATCCTTGCGCTGCCAGTTCATCAATTCGAGGATGCCCTTTTGGGCCAGCAACGAAGAACGCGGATCGAGGGCATAGAACGCTTCGCCCATTTCATTCACCGCGTCCCCCCACCATTGCGCGCGTTCGCGGTCGGGGCAGTCGAAATAGGTGTCGCGCATGGTGATGTAGAGCGTGCGCAGCGCTTTTTCCCGGTAGCGGTTCAGGAACGCGTCATCACATTCGAAGGTGCCGGTGAATTCGGCATTGTAGCCGGTTTCGCGGTAGCGGAGCGCATGGATCCTGAACCCTTTGGGGATCGTGTAATGAACCTCGTGACCGTTCATCCAGCCGAGGCTTTCGTATTCCTGCATGCCATCGCGTGACACGTATTCCGCGCGGACATTCGGCTGGCTGCCGCCGTTGTAGTTGTCCATCCGGATGTCGATCGTTTGTCCCGCCGGGCCCTCGACCTGCAGATAGGGCGTGATCTGCGCGTTGTAAGGCAGCTTGGCCTTGATGGTGGTGCCGTCGGATACCTTCGGCAGCTCGGCGGCATTCACATAATCCTTGAGGCCGAAGTCCTTCCAGAACGGGATCGGGCGCTCGACCAGCTGGTTCCATGGCGCGCATGGCGGCAAGCCGAGTTCGGTAGCCTGCGGCCACGCGGAGTCATCGAAGCCCGGCTGCTGCCAGCCGATGGGCTCCTTGCCGGCATCGAAGCGGATATTCGACTCCGGCAGCCGGTAGTTCGGATGCGGTTTTTCCGTGTTGCCATATGCGGGGTGGACCAGCGCCTTCCAGGACTTGTCGCTGCGCAGGGCTTGGCCGTCGATGTCGGCATCGAACACCAGGGCGGCCTTGCCGCTGCAGTGGTGACTGAACGCGCTTTTCCCGAAATGCCACAACAGGATGGCCAGGGTGTTATCCCCTTGGCGCAGGTGCTGCGTGAGGTCCACGCGATCGAAGTAGGTGTCCTGCGGTGTGGGGCCGCGCTTCAACTGGCCTTCGAAGACGACCATCCTGCCGTTCACCCAGAGCCAGTATTTCGAGTCGACGGCGATCCTGGCGATCGCGGATTCCGGCGCCTTGTCGAGATGCACCTTGGTGCGGAAGCAGATCCACTGGTTTGTCAGTGGCGGATTCTTTCCGGTGGGTTTTGTTGGTGATGGAGACGTTTCAGTTGGTGCAATTCCGATCCACTGTGCCTGCCATGCGGTCTCCGGTGATGGGGATGCTGCGAGCGAGGTGATCATCATCGCCGCAGCGAGTGCGGCGGCCCAATGGGGGATCGGATAAAACATGGGTGCAGTGTGTTTGTTCGATAATCGGGGTCCAAGCAAAATGCCTTGTGATTCCTCGCAGGCTTGATTGTGGATCAAGGCAAGTGGCCGTCGGCGTGCATTCCACCCTTGCCCTCACGGGCAAGCCTACGGGTTTGAATATCCGCCTTTGGCTCCATCAGGGCTTTTTTCCACCCGGTTCCAGGAACACCTCCTTGACGGCCTCCAGGTATCCCATGCCGAAGCGATCATCCGGCTCCAGGTAACTGCCTTCCACCCATTCATTCCATGAATTGATGGTGATCAGCTTGTGCTGATCCGGGTGCTTGTCGGCATAGGCCTTGGCCTTGAGGAGGTATGTTTTGAATGTCTGCGGGTTGATGTTGTCCGTGACGGCAGCCTTCTTGCCGACGTATCTGGCATTGTTGTCCCAGCCGATCGAAACATGGGCGAAGTAGGGGATATCGAACTCATCCGACCATTTCTGCCAATGCTCGACCGCCTTGTCCGCCCACGGGATGTAGTCGCGCGGCGGGCGGGAAATATGAACGAACTGGTAATTCGTCAGCGAATCGACCTTGAAGGTCTTGATGGTGTTGGCGGCCGTCCCTTTTGAGCTGGCGAATCCGGAGTCATCGATCTTGGGAACGGTTCCCCAGTAGATGATCTGCAGATGCAGATCCGGGAATCCCGCCTGTTTCACTTGCGCGCGGAAGCCGTCGAGGGCTTCGACCGTCTGTTGCACTCCGCCGAGTCCCTTGATCAGGTTGTTCATGTCATAGATCGAGAACACCGGGCGGCCATCGATCTTGTAGTAGGACGGATGCTTGAAGTAGCGCTCGATGACGCGCGTCGTCAGGGTCTTGAACGTCGCGAGATCGACACTTCCCGGCCAGATCACCTCGCGCTTGTGGGAGCGACGGATGTCCCAGTCGGTGGTGGCGTCGTGATTGGCCCACATCAGGTAGAATTTCATCTTGTCGACATTGGGCGCCTTGAGGAACCCGTCGTTGAGCGCGCTTTCGAGGAACGGTTGGTTCTCATACCAGTACCAGTCGAAAATCATCACGTTGACACCATGACTGGTGGCGGCGTCGATCTTCTTTTCCATCGCCTTCGGATCGTTGTCATGCAGGTATCCCCATGCGGGCACGCGGGGTTGCCAATGGCCTTCCCATTTCGGTTTGCAGTTGCGGATGCTTTCCCATTCGCCGTCCTTGCCATCCTGGAAGAATGACGCCCAACGATCGTCGTAGTGGCAGGACGGCCAATAAAACGCCGCAATGTCATATTTCTGTTGGGACTGCGCATGGGTGGTCAGCAGCGCGAGCAGAAGAGCCAATCGTGAAAATCTCTGAATCATGGTTTCGTTGTGTCTTCAGTTTGATGATGGATGGAGCGGAAGGCGGAATCGGTTGGGAATCATCCGGATGGCAAGCGCCCGCATGGATGACGAAAGCGAAATGCGGGTGTGCCCGTGCGGGTGGATGCGCAACTCGTGTCAGCCGCCGGGTATGGAGGGCGGCGCGGGTGGTGGGGTTCGGTAATCGGGAACACCGACCACGCGGGGCAACCGGCGACCGGGCTCGGCGAAGACGAAGACCAGCTGGCGGGACCTGGGGTCATGCACCCAGCGCGTTTCGCAGATCGGATAGATCTGATCATCGCCCTTGATCATGTGGAGAATGATGACCGGGTAGCTGTCCTGCTCGTCGATCGGGGCTTTGACCAACGCGCGTTCCTGTGGTTTGAGCCGCACTTTCTCCTTGCCGAGCATGCCGCCGATGGCGTGCGGCGTGAGGTTGAACCACAGCATCATCCCGTCGCTGAATTTTTCCTTTCCCGCATCCACCACATCGATGCGGACCGGCATGACCGGATTGGCCGGGTCGGAGAAGCACAGCAGGTAGGCATCGCCGATCGATTCCGGAATCGCTGCGGCAGGAGTGCCGACGGGGATTTGTTTGGGGTCCGCGACGGGCGTGGCCAGCAGGCGGACCTGCAGCGGACCGCCTGGCAATTCATAGACGGCAGAGAGGTTCATGCGTGGCAGTTCGACCTCACGGCAAGTGCTGCCATCATGCAGGTGGGCGGTGTGTGGCGCCCCGGGCGGCGCGTTGAGGAAGAGGATCCGGACCGTGCGCGTGCCTCCGGCAGGCTGACCGCTGGCAACTGGCACGGCCAAGGTGGAAACCATCAGCACGGCGAGGAGTCGAAAGAAGGTTGGCATGGGAAGCAAGGGGTTGGATCTCGCGGCAAGCAATGGGCAAACGGGAACGAACATCAGATTTCATTGGCATTCAGCCAACGGAAGGAAGTCATTTCGAAACGGCGGCCGAATCGTTGGTTGGTGGAGGACAGGGTGGTGGTGGTATCCGCTTCGTCTTCGCTGGAAACAAAATCCCGCGTGCGGCGGACGACGGCCTCACACCAGGCACTGGCGATCACCTGGCCACTGGCGTCGCGGGCGTCCCCGTAGGCACGGATCGTGAAACTGTCGTCGCGCGCCGAGAGGATCGGTGCCAAGGGGCGCAGAAGATCCGCCTGCCGTGGCCATCCGGGCATGCCGTATGCGGTTTTACCCTCGGCGGCTTCTGGAAAATTCTGGAAGTCGCAGCCGAGTTGATTGCCATTGGCGGTCAACACCCCGAGCCCCGTATTGAGGGAGTTGGCCTGCAATTCGGCGTAGGGGTTGAGATCGTCATTCTCATTGGCCAGCACGTTGAGCGCACTCTGCACCGCGCCGGCCAGAGCCAATTCCTTATCATCCTGGGTCAACTTGCGGTTGACGAATTCCGACAGTGAGAGGAACGGCCCGCGCAGGCGGACCTGGCGCACCATTTCCTCGGCCAATCGGTCGAGCATCTCGTCCGTGAACACACGGTAGCCGGAATACTCGGAGGCGCCGGGAAATGTGCCGGAGCTGCCGTTCTTGCCCGCTTCCACATCACTCGCCACCGTGGACCGCGAGACCGCGAAATCCGTTGGCTCCGACAGCACCAGTTCGCCATTGTTGTTGTAGTAGGGCATCCGTTGGTTGCGGGCATGACCCAACAGGGCGCGCCATGCCTTCACCGAGGTGGAATTCACGTTGAACATGCCTTCTACTTCCAGGCGGGAGGCGATCGTTTGATAGGCGGTCGCGGTGTTGACCTCAGCAGTGAAGAGAGTGGCGGCGCGGCTATTGCTGGAGCCGGCATCCTCCAGTATCGGCCGGTAAGCGCGGTTGTCGAGGGGCGCACCATCACTCACGAAGGCCGTGTAGGTCTCCTGCAAGGTCTTGCCTGTCGGCCCGAAGCTCGCCGGTTGCGGGGCGATGGTGGAGAAGAACCAGTCGTCGAACAACAGGTGGTTGGCGCAATAGGAATCGTCGTGCTGGAGATTGGTGGCAGGATAGCTGTCGGCATTCGATCCTGTCACCGCATCCGGCTCAAACAGCGGCTGGGCATCGCTGTTGGCGATGACGTTGGATTGGTAAGGAGGCACGTTGTTGTCATCGCGCAGCCCCCAATGCTGCAGTTCGGCCAGCGAGCCGAGCGGGCGCAGCGGCAGTTCCACCGTGACCAGCCGCGACAAGCCGTCGCCCGACTGGTTGCCGGTGGCGATGTATCCGCGGTTTTCACCATCCAGGGATGAGTTGGGCAAACGGCTGTCGCTCCAACTTGAGTGGGAGAGGAAGCTGAAGTCATACGCCGAGTTCACGGTGTTGACCATGCCGAGGGTCGATCCGTAGAGCAATTGCCCGTGATTCTGCTGCAGGCCGAATTCCCCCATTTCGATCTGACTCACCAATGGATTGCTCTGCAGCGCTCCTTTGGCGGGGAAGCGGGCTTCATTCGTCTGCCTTGAGCCCAGCGTCATCGAGAGAAAGGGCATCGGGTTGTTGAGCAACTGGGTCACCGTGTAGGACGGGAATTCACCCTCCGCCATCGGTGGCCAGAGGGTATTCGCCGTGGCTGTGGTGTGTCCGACACGGGTTTGCAAGGACGATGGGTCCATGTGGCGGGCAGTGTTGCGCAATGGATTTCCAACGTTCACATAGGCGCCTACCAGAGGTGGTCTTGCCCCATATTTTTCGCTGATGGCATCGAAGCGGGCATCGATGCGGACATTGTCACCAGCATCGAAGGCAAGGGTTTCCACTGCGCCGGCTTCTCCACCTGGCGCGAGCCGTCGGCCGACATTGGCATAGGTGGCATCGGTGGGTTGATAGCCGACATTGTTGAGTGAATTGTCCACAGTGAAAGCCATGGTCACCCCGGGTTTCATCAACTGGAAGTATTTGGGATTCGTCCTCCAGGTTTGTGATGCCGTTGCGTCCACATTGATTCGCGAATCCCCGGTGACGGAATACTTCACCCAATAGGCACGGGGATAGCTGCCGTTTTCCTGATAGGTCAGGTTTTTCTCGAATGAGCCCGAGCCACCGTCCTGATAATGGTAATCCGTCTGTTGACCGCCGACCCGGAAGCGGAATGCAGGCGGCAAGGCTCTTGGGAACTGGATTCGCTGGGGGACGGTCTTGAGGGTGATGTTGTAGGGGTTCCACAAGGTGGCTACCGGGGTGGTTCCGATCTGCAGGTTGTATTTGCCCGGGTTGTTGCCGCTCGTATCCGCCAAGGCACGCAGGGAATAGACAAAATGGGTTTTCGCCAGCACGGGAATCACCCGCGCCTTGTGCAGGTAATCGAACATCGCTTGTTTCCTGCTGATTTCCTCCCCTGTCAGCGTTTTGGTCCACAGCAGATCTTGTTTGCCTCCGGTGGTGATTGGCTCCCCGTGGTAATCCGCCCAAGTGAGTCTGGATGCCAACACGGGTTTTCCATTCTGCAACTCGATCTCCTTGTAGATGGTGGAGAAATCCTTGAGGTGGTGCCAGGAGGTCACAGCCGCACTCCAGGCCCTCTGCCGGATCTGATCGCCGGAAGGCGGCACCCGATGACGGGACCATGGATAGAATACCGAACCGGCCGGTGTGATGTCGGAATACACTTCCGTCCGCTTCGGTTTGGTCATGGTTGCCGTGGTCGACGGAGTGAGTTGAAAAACCGTCGCACCGCTATCGGGGAGCAGGTCCCAGTTTTCCGTGAACAAGGACAGGTCCTTGCGCCATCCTCCGGTGGCCGTGTTGGTGAGCAGCCCCACAGCGGATGTGGAAAGATCATGGAAGTTTTGGTGAGGCGTGTCGGGTGCCTTTGCGATGAGCTCGGTGCTGGCGAGGGTGAACACCTTGCTGCCGGGCTTCACCTGGTTCGGATCGGGCGTGAAGTTTTCCGGATCCTCGAGCAACCCTTTGAGGCCCAAGGTTTCGGGATCGGGGGCCGTGTGCGATTTCACCTGACCGGACCACCCAGCGGCATCGTCCGTCCGGGGTTTGTACGGCTGGGTCAAACAAGCCTTCTGGTTTTCTCCGGAAACCCACCACGCGTAAGTGCCCCGCTGGCCGCTGCTGCCGATGATGTCGACGGGCTTCACATGCACCTGTCGCGGATCGCTTGCGGACAGGCTGCCGGTGGACAACATGGGCACGAAGCCTTCGGCAGGGATGGTTCTCACGATGTCCTGCAGGGCACTGGCGGCACTCCAGCCGGGTGCATCGCTGATCAGGTCATCCTGATACGTCTGTTGCGGCATCGACACGAGCCATGACAAAAACCGTCCGTCGGATGACGAGGCGGGTCGTCGCTTGGAATCGTAATCCGGCGCAATCGGGCGAGCGGCGGCGGCACCGGTGCTTTCGTGGTCGCTACCCTCCCAACTTTTCCAAACACCGATGACGGCGAGATCGTCTGCAGAGCTGGCGCTCTCTCCATTGAGGATGGAAGCGGGGGCGGTGATCCGGGTGTCGGAGCCTGCGTGTTGCTGAAGCTCGCCGATCGCCATCATCAACGCCATGCGGGCATTGGCCCTGGCGCGGGCTTCGGCCGACTCGATGCTGCTGCTGCGCAGCGAGACCGCCGAGAGGGAAAGGAGCGCAACGCCCAGCACCGTGAGGATCACCAGCATCGACAAGGTCGAGACCAGTGCGAATCCAGCGCGTGGGGCGACAGTCCGGCGGGGTTTCATGGGTGGATGCTTGGCGGGAGCGGTCTCCCGGCAGGAACGAGTGAGGTGTGTCTGGATTCGCGGACGTTTGGGATGGATGAATCTTACGAAGCCTACTTGATGATCCTCTATGCTCCTAGGAAGGATGCATCTTCCACGCTGTCATTTTTGAATACAGGTTGTGGGGGTTTCAGGTTTGGCAATTTCCTTCTGGCCCATCCGAGGGATGATGGCTGTGGGCCTTGCTTGCATCACCATTGCCGTCATTGGTGCTGGGGAGGGCTCTCTGCTCGCTGCGCCGGGCCGGTGAGCGGAAGGGGCAGCGGATCAAGGGGATGGGCGGGTGAGCCATCCCCCGCCCTTTCACCACTCACCCGAGACCAAGCGCACCGGGCCGAGCAGGCCGGCGTCCAGCGGAACCCATGGGGCGCGGGCATAGCAGTCGCGGATGTTGGTGCGGGTGAGCCGCTGGTTTTCCGGAAGCGCCTTGTCGGCAGTCAGCCGGTTGCGCCAGCTGTTGACCACGGTGATCTCGATGGTGTTCTCGCCCGCGCGGAGGGTTTGGCCGACATCGACGCGGAAGGGTGGCCGCCAGGTGACTCCAAGGTCCTGGCCGTTGAGTTTGACTCTGGCGATGCCGACGTCCTCAACCCGGCCCAGCTCAATGGCGAGTTTTTTCCCGCTGGGAACCGCGGCAAGGGTGAAGGTCTTCCGGTAGGTGGCCTTTCCGGAATAATGACGGATGCCGGGAATCTTGTGCTGCTTCCAGCTCGTCAGCTCTTCAAAGGTGACCGGTTGCTCCGGACCACCCCATGCGGGATCAAAATTCACGCTCCACGGGCCGCCAATGTTCTGCACGGCGGACCAGGACATGTGATTGGGACCCTTGTCGCGGCTTTGCTCCGCCACCTTGCGGAAGACGACAAAGCGGCTGTCGAACGGCCCCAGCTTCAGCGGCACGTGGGTTTGTCCCTTGGCCAGCGTGAAGGTCGAGGCCTCGCGGATCGAGCCATCGACCGGATCCCAGATTTCGGGAATGCGGTTTTCAACACGGAAGCTGGCGGTGAGGTCCTGGGCTTTGCCATCGATTTCAGCGATGAAATACACATCGGCATCGCCTACGCGGCGGTGGATCCAGTCGATCTGCGAGGCCGGGCCATGGTGCCGGATCGAGACATCGGGCAGGACGCCCATGTTCAGCAGCACTTGACGGGAACCGATGTCCTGGGAAATCACCTGACCCTTACCGTACTTCTTGAGGGCAAGCTCGCCGGATGTCGTGGCCGGTGCATCCCACAGCTGGCTGGCGATGGCGTGAAATTCCCCGATGCCATCCTCGAGTGTGACCGCTTTGACGGGCTTGGGCCCGATCACGGTGGCCCCCGCTTCGACCAGTTGCTTGACCTTGCGCAGGGCGCCAATCGACAGCACACCGTGATCCGGAAGAACCAGGACACGGTATTCCATCCCCGACGAAAGGACGAGTTTGCCATCCTTCACGCGAAGATCGCCAATCAGCAACTCCTCGCTGAGCACATCGTAGTCGAATTCCGGCAGGGCACGCGCCGGATCGTGATCCTTGCGTTGGGCGATGTTGGGGATGTGGTCGCCGTAATAATACAACACATCGGCGATGAACTGCCCCTGCTGGGTCATCACCTGGCATCGGCGGAAGTAATCGATGACCGCCTTGGATTCCTGCCACCAGGTGATTTGCGGATTGAAATGGGTGCCCGCGAAGTATTCCTGGCCGGGGATCCCCGTCTCCTTCGGCGCACAGGTGAAGGTGTGGACGAACAGGATGTTCATGCCGGCACAGATTTCCTTGTCGAAACTGTGCTTCATGTCCCGCCACGGGGTGTCGTTCCATTGCGGCCCGATGGTGGTGAACCCTTCCGCGCCGACGAGGCGCTTGCCATAGGTATGCGCGGCCGAAGACGCCTGTTTGACAAAAAAGCGGTTCACGGGCAGCGGCCGGTGCGGCGAGGGCGACCAGAATTCGCTCAGCATGAGTTCGCTGCGGCCGTAGTTCTTCAGACCATCCAGCGGGCTGGCGTGCGGGCCGGAACATTCCGGGTGCGTGAACATGCCACGCTCCGCGGCGAGTTTGGCCAATAGCTCGTAATGGTCGGCAACCAGATCGCCGATGGTCTTGCGGAAGTCGGCCAGAAAGGCGGTCGAAGCATCGCGGTTCCCCACCACGTATCCGGCGAGCACAGGCAACCATGGAGTCATTTCGTAACCGCGGTTCTTAAGGAAGGACGCTTCAAAACCGGGAGTCCAGTTCATGCCACCACCTTCCCAACTGTCGGTATGCACATACTTGAGGGTGCTGCCAGCCAGCGGACCGACGGCATCCAGAAGTGGAACCACGTTTTGCTGCCAGTATCCACGGGTGGCCTTGTCACTCATGATGTCCACGACACGCCCACCCCACCCTTGGCTGTGGGTCGACACACGCGATCCGGTGTCGGTGTGACCAAAGCGCAGGATGGCCCAGCGTCCGGGCGGAGCATCCCAACGCAGCTTACCCTCCGCATCCATGTGACGGGACAGGTCGAGAACGTCTTTGGCCGGAACCGCGAATTCCCCTGCTTCGGCGGCTGATGATTCGAGCAGATGGCGACAATCCGGCGCCGACATGCCGAGCGGGTGATAGGCGGCCTTGTGCTTGAGCTCTTCAATCGGACGCAAGCGCGGCTCGGCACCACCGACCGGCCCAAGCGGAATGGCAAGCACCGAAATATCCCGGTAAAACTCCCGCGACTTCGGCATGGGTAGAGGCTGGTCGATTTTCGCCGGACCCGTGATTTCGGTTTTCGAGAACACCACGCCTTGAGTGGTTTCCTCGGCCGTCACCTGCGGGCCGCCGAGGTTCCATCCGCTCTGGATGTTCAGACTCAACTCCAGATCGAGACGCTTGGCTTCCTGGCAGGCATGAACCAGCAACCCCGTCCACTCCGGGCTGACGAATGCCGGTCCATTCGGAGCCCGCTCATGACCCCCCTGACTGCTGCCATCGGCATCGAAGATCAATGCGCCGCTGAATCCCTTGGCTTTCATTTCCTCAAGGTCGCGCGTGATCGCTTCCTTCGTGACATTGCTATTGAGCCACCACCAGAAACAACGGATGCCGGCTGATGGCGGCGGGCTTTGGAATTCCTGCTCGGATGGAGCCGCCGGCAGCATGCAGACTCCAAACATCCAGACCGTGGCCAAGAGCACGGCGGGCCGTGAAAATTTCATGCGGCGACCTGATCGTTCAAGCGTTGGATGATGTGTCATGGAAGTGGATCGATGGTTGATGTTTGAACTGCGGTTCTTTCAGGAATCTTGCGGTCAAGTGGATGATTCCACACCTGCGATGGGGCGGATGATGGTATTGCCCGCGCCGGAGGCCGAGCGGCAGGCGGCCTCGATGATTTCCATGGATGCCAGCCCGAGCGTGCCCGGCGAGCCGTTGGGCGCCACTCCGAGAATGGCATCGATGAAGTTGCGCGCGGGCGCCTGGGCCGGATAGATGTCATCAGGGGCGATCTCAGGCAGGACACGCCGCGTTTGATCGAATCCGGTCACGCTCATCGTGCCCTTCCACAATTCAAGCATGAGGATGCCCTTGCTGCCGAACACGCGCACCTCGTAGGAGCGCTCGTCGAGCGGCGTGGCACCGGTGCTGGCCAGCGAGACCAGAGCGCCGTTCTCCATGCGGATGGTCATGGCATCGTAGATGTCGTTCACCGACCCGTCGTTGTCGAAACGTGCGAACACCTCGGCAGCCCGCAGCCCGGTCAGGAACGTGAGGTAAGCCGCCGCATGGGAAACCTGACAATAGACCTGACCGCCGCCCGCGATCGCAGGGTTGTTGTAGGAGCCGATTCCCGGTTCCACGTAGATGTTGTCCATACCATGGGTGGGCGCGGTGTTGATGCCCTTGAGCAACTTGTCGAGCGGGTTGGTCATCAGCACCGAGATCATTTTCACCTCACCGATCTCCCCGGCGGCGATGAGCCGGCGCGCCTCGATACCATGGGCGGTGTAATGCCAGGGACAACTGATGAGCAGTTGCACATCGTTGGACGCTGCCAGTTCCACCAGCTCGGCGGCTTCCGCGATCGTAAAGGTCATCGGCTTCTCAATCAGCACATGAAGCCCGCGGGCAAGCGCCGCCTTGGCTTGGGCATGGTGCATGTTCGGCGTGGAGGAAACGACCACCGCATCCAGTCCGGGCAGATCCAGAAGCTCATCGAGACCGGTGCACGCGTGCTCCGCGCCGAAGTCGCGGGCGATCTTCTCCGCCTTCGCGCGGTCGCGGCTTTGCACGGCGAGCAAGCTCGCCCGCGGATGACCGAGGATCGCGGGAATGTGGGCGAAGGTGGCCCACCACCCCGCACCCATGACGCCGATGCGCACGTTTGACTTCATGATTTCCATCCGCTGTGACTCCAACCATGCACCTGAATCGTGGTTACAGCCATCGGATAGGGGTGACATCTTGCGACAATGGATTGCCATATTGCGACAAGCGGATTATGCCATGCGCATGCGCCCCGGTTATCACTATCTGGATGTCGGCGAGCACGACCTGGCAGCAGGCGTGTATCTGACATCGATTGGCTGCGGGGAGATCGCGCGCGGCGAAACCTATCCCGCCGCAGGACATCCGGAGGATTATGATTTCACCTGGGCCAAGGGTCGGGTGCTGACCGACACGGCGCTGGTATTCATCGCCGCGGGCAAGGGCGCGTATGAGACAAGGAAGGAGAAATCCGCATGGACCGGCGGACAGGCGCTGCTGCTGCCTCCGGGGCTTTGGCACAGATACCGCCCGGATCGCGAACACGGCTGGACGCAATACTGGTTCACGCTGAGCGGCGAGTTGATCGGACGATGGTGGCAGCAGTGGGAGGGCAGGCTACCCCTGCAGCCGATGCCCTTGCGTCAACCGGTCGTCTTCCGGCGCGAGTTCGATCGCTTCATCGCGATGGTGATGAAGGAGGCCGGCAAGGCGCGCAGCGAACAACCCCAGCCACTCACCTGGACGGCAGCAGGGCTGTCGCTGATCGGCACATTCGTGAATCAACATCTCGAGCAGCGCAGTGATCCCGCCGGCCAGGATGAGCTCGAAAAGGCGCTGAGGTTCCTGCAGAACCACGCCCACCGCCCGATCGGAGTGAGCCAGATTGCGTCAGCAGCAGGCGTGACCCGCCGCACGCTGGAGCGGCGCTTTGCCGAGACCATCGGCCGTTCACCACGGGACCACCTGGAGTGGCTGCGCGTCCAGCGCGCGCGCAAACTGCTGGTGGAAACGCGCCGCCCGATCAAGGAGATCGCCTACTTGTGTGGCTTTCAGGAATCGCGCGGCCTGATCCGCGCGTGCCGCCGATGGTTGGACGCGCCGCCGGGCCGGATCCGCGCTGAGGGATAGCCGCCTTACTGAGTGGCATACAGGCGGAGCTTCGGCGACTGGTCGGCGCCGGCCTCCCGCGATGCCAGCACGGCACCACTGTCATCGGTGTTTTCGCCGGTCCAATGCATCTCGCGGATCAGCATGAAGCTGATCGACCTCTGACCGCGCTTCACGGCCTCCCGCACGGCGTCGGTCACCCTGGTGGCCATGGCACCCGGGGTTTTGAATGCGGTCAGATGACCCACCGGAGCATTCGCCAGGTCCACCTGGACGGCGGAGGACACGGTTCGGTGCAAGTTGGGCGCGTTCTCGCCGGTCAGCTTGCTTTCTCCCCAGCTGTTGTCTGCGAGCAGATACACCCGGAACAGGAAGCCGCCGTCATAGGTGCGGGTGCTTTCTGCGTTCCCGAAGAACTCCAATGCCGCCTCGCCGACATCACCGACATCCTGCGGCAGATTGAAACGGATGTAACTGACGGCATTCCGGTTGTTGTCGGAATGCCTGCGCACGCCGAGCACGGTCTCCGACCCCTTGTTCACCGCCGACTCCTTGCCTTGGCCGATGCTGCTGTCGGCTACGGGTTTGAGCACGTGAGGACGGAGTGCCCCGGTCGACACCGTGAGCAGCATCGCGCTTTGCGCCGGTTGTCGGATGCGCACCTTGCGGTCGGCTGGCACTTGCATGATCGCGACCAATTCACCGTGATTCGCCTCGCTCACCGCTTCGGCTGTCACCACCGCACCATCGGGCAACTTGAGTTTTCCCAGATCGAACTCGAGTTCGTAGTCCTGATAATCACTCACCTGGACCGACCAGATGTGGATGCGGCCGTTCTGCGGGTCACTCGCCGTGTAGGCCTGGTATTGGGTGTCGGAACAATCGATCGCGGTTTGCAGCAGCGGACGCGAGCCGTGGAAGCCCCTGATGAACAGGCGGCTCATCTCCATGTTCTTGGTGCCGTAAGACACGTCCTGCAACTCCTTGCGCGGAATTCCCGGATCGGTCTCGCGGTGGGAGGAATAGGTGACGGTATTGGAGAATGGCCCGCGCTCATCGAAAATGGTCGGCGAAATCAACGTGAAGTGAAAAACGCCATACACATCCTGCGCCGCCATCATCGATCCCCAGATGGATGCGACCGAAGTGTACACCTGCGGCGTGTCATTGGTGAAGGTCGTCTGCGGACGGTTCCAATGGCGGCCGGTGGAATAATTCATTTCCGTGAACACCTGCGGCAACACCCGACCCGCCTCCTCGCGCATCATCTGCTTCGCCTGCTCCACTTCGGTGACGTTCTGATGCGGACGACCACTGTAGCGGTGACGGTTGAACAATTGCACCAGATCGTCCGGACTCGCCTCGCCGTTGTAGCGCGTGCGCAGGTTGCGCATCAGGACCCGTGCGGTGCGACCGGTGAAATCCCCCGCCAGCACGGGGGCGGAATAGATCGGCTTCAAGTGCTTGCCATGGTTCTTGTTCACGTCGGCGATGGCGCTGTGGATCGCATCGGCGACCAGCATCAACCGGAACGCAATCATCTGCTCGCTGGACCGGTCGAAATACCAGTCGGGCTCATTGCCATACTGATGGGCGGCGACATCGAAGTTTTTGGCCAGGTAGTAGGTGAACGTGTACGTCCGCGCCCATTCGACGAGGTGTTCGTCCCAGCTGTCTTTCCAGATCTTCGGGCCGGTCGCATTGATCACCTCAATGCCCAGCTTGCGGTAGGTTTCGAATTCCTCGGAAAGCTCGGCATGGTGTCTACCCAGGAAGCGCGGCACGTCGATCACGGCATTGCCTTCGGGGTCGGCGCGGATCTTCGCCTTGTAGGATTCGAACTCCTCCAGCGAGCCGATCTTGTCGATCGGCCGGATGAACGGACTCATCAAGCGCACACAACTGGCCCAGGAACGCACGGATTTCGTGCCGCTGTATTGGATCCATGCCGGGGCATTGGTGCCGGGAAACGAGGACGCCCGGAAACCGGCCCAGTGATAGGTTTTCCCCACTTCGGTGAGCGACGGCGTGATGACCGCATCCGCTTGCTTCTCTGGCGAGGAAACCCAACTCCCCGTGCCGGGCAGACAGCCCAGCAGGGTGCGGAGCTCCGCCATCACCGGCTCATCCAGCAGCGGCTGGATTTGATTGCCAATGATCAGCAGGCCATCCGCCTGATGCAGCTTCAGGTGCGCCTGCGAACAAAAACGCCTGAGTTGCGGCTGGAACGGCCGGCTGGCATCGATCACCAGCGGGAATTTCTTGCCGCGCAAGTGAATGTCGAAACTGTGCTGGCCGCTTTCCTTCATCGTCCCACCCAACCGCTCGCAGATGAAGCGGATCACCGGCTCAGTGTAAGCATCTCCCGGGCAGGTTCCCTCCACCCGTGGCTGGATCAACTCCTTGCCCAAGCGGGTGTAGGCATAGGGACCGCCCTCGAACAGAATCACCGCGGGATTCGGCCGCATCGCCTCGACCAACCGCGTCGATCCATAGCGCGGCAAGGCCTCCTTGGATGCGGAATGGTAAACCTCCACTTCCTGAATGCCACCGCCCTTGCCGTCGGTCTCCACCACCAACCTGACCGCACTGGCACGACGCGCCGGAAACCGCACACTCACCTGCCCACCCATGGCTTTCCCGGCATGGATTTCACTCCAGCCCTTGCCGTCGTGCAACTCGACCCGATAGGTCCGGATACTGCTCCCCGCCTCATCGATTTCCACGCGGTCGACTTCGGTGGCCAGCCCCCAAAAGATCTCCAGTGCCGCACTCGTGGTTCCCGCCGGAACCCCCCAATACGTGTCCTTCAAGCCATCATGCGCATACTGCCCGAAAAACCCGCGGCGATACGCCGTGACCCGGCTGTAGTGCACCATGCTGTTGAGCGCGAGGTTGCGGTTGAAGATCGTGTTGCTGCTCTGTAGTCCGGCCGTCTGGTCATCCTCGACCTGCTGCAAGGGATCGGTGGTCGCGGTTTGTGCATCGGCACATCCCAAGATCAGGAAGACGGCAAGGAGCTTGCGGTTCAGGAGTTCAGGGATCATGGGAAAGGTAGGGGAAATTCTGCGGCCCGGTGGGTTCAAGGCCCATCAAGCAAAGCGCCCACCCTTTATGAACAGGACAGACGCGCTTGGAGCCGGGAGATGTGCTCGCCGCTCATGCAGATGGGTGTCTCCTGCGACGCAGCAAGAACAACACACCCAAGCCACCCAGCAAGGCGACTCCGGGCTCGGGGATGGCGGTCCAGTTCAGGGTGGTCCCGCTGAAGCTGAACGTACCCTCGCCGGAAACGAGACCACCGGTCAGGTCGGTTCCGTTGAGCTTGAAGGCGGAGAACACCGCATCCATGTCGCCGGTGTTGAACACGTTGGTGAAGCTTTGGTCGACATCCCAGAAAGCACTCGTGATGTCGGCTGCGACCACATTGAAGAGACCGCCGGTGCCTGCATCCTTGGCCAGGCCCGAAAGCCCGGTGACCTTGTCGAATGTGGTGTCGTTGGTGACGTCCCAGTTGAAAATCGCTCCCGTCTTGAAGGTGAGGGTGCCGGTGATGGACTGCGAGCCAACGGTCGCCACATCCGCCCCGGCGGAGTATTGGCCGCTGATCGTGGTGCTGCTGTTGATGGTGCCGGTGCCGCCGAGGGTGCCTGAGGCCCCTACGCTTACGCCTACTGTAGCTAATGAACCATTAAGGATAAGCGTACCACCATTGACGGCAACCGAATGAGTTCCATTACCGAAAGAAGAGTTTCCAGTGACAACCGTTTTTCCTGACCCGTTGAAAGTAAGAGTGCGGTTAGATCCACTATTTGATGCAAGAGACGCAACCTTCAAGCTCTTGCCGCTAGTAAGATTGTTAGTGATCGTACGACTTCCGCCGCTAATCCGCAGGTTGCCACCAGCCGTGATACTGTAGTTACCAGAAACAACTCCATCTCCCAACAGATCGATACCGTTGGTGATTGTGCGGTCGGCGTTGGTTGCTTGAAGAATTCCACTAGTATTTAATATCACGGTTCCGGATGACAATCCGCCGTTTGTGCCGCTATTAAGTTGTAGTGTCGCGCCGTCAGAAACGGATGTTTGTCCACTTGTGTTGTTTTGACCAGAAAGGATTAAGACACCAGCGCTGATCGTAGTAGTTCCGGAAATCGTGTTCGCACCCGTCAGATTGAGCGTGCCTGCACCTTGCTTTGTGATAGTGGTTCCAAGAATCGCCGCGTTGATGGTGGTCGTGCCAGTGCTGACATTGATAGGACTGGCAGCGTTAAGGGTAATACTAAAAGGTCCACTTCCCGCTGCGATACTATATCCATCGGTATTAAAGGTCATACCGCCGACAGTGACATTGCTGCCGAGAGTGACGCTGCCCGCCGTGCCGCCGAAGATAGCCACGTCGTTATTGGCGTTATTCCACGCAACATTATTGGCACCGGCATCGGTGGTCCAGTTGCCGTTGGTCGTGTTCCAAGTTCCCGCACCCCCCGTGATCGTACCATTTCCCACCCCGACCGTGCCGGGTGTGACATCCCAAGTGACATCAGCCGCAAAAGCCGATGAAAAGCCAAGGCCAGCGGAGCCAATTACAGCGAGGAAGCAGCGGAGACGATGAATGGGTTTCATGGATGCGAGATGCTGGTGGGGGTAAATTCGAGCAGGACGCCTGACCCTTCCCGCGCCCAGTGGCGCGGACCGGTCGGACACAAACACAATCCATTCAGGGGCATCGGCACAATGCCAATCAACCGCACCTCCTGTATGTTTTAATGACAGCTTTTGCGTGCCGATAAGCTGTTCATTTGTTTAGCTTCTCCGCTCAGACACTGCACCAAAGCACACTAAGCGGAGGCGCTTTGGTATCGCTCTCTCGGGCGTCCCCGGCCGCCAAGCGGCCACGGGAAGTTGGGGCGCCGGGATCCATGAATTCACAGCCATGCCCGCAGCTCAGTCGCAGGTTGCCACCACGGCAAAGTGCTCGCCATAGCGCACCACGACCTTCCACCGGTGCTGCGCGCAGAGCTCTTCCAAACTCAACCTCGTGCTGGCACCCTCCAGCACCTCACCATCCTTGGTCCATAGGATGGGCCCGCGGATCATGACACTCTCATGGTTTCTGGTCAGCACCCCCCTGGAGATCAGATCGGGTTTGAAAAGCCGTTCGTGGTCGCGGATGGTCTGGAAGTCGATGGCGACTTGTTCACCCTCCTGCGACATCTCTGCGGAGTGGAACTTCTCACGGGACGCGGCTTCAGGCGAATCCGCATGGATGGCTTGGCTGGTCGGTGGTTCCATGACTGATCAGGAATTCAGATAACCCGCGGCGAACCGCAGCTCGTGAGCAAAAGTAATGCGGCCAAGCGCCGCAAAAAATGAAATTTGCCCGCACCACGCTGTCCGCAATACTGACAGGTTTGAGTCTCAGTTCCGGAGACCATTCACCATTCGCGCCAATCCTTCGTTCCGTTCCCACTATCGGGATCAAGCGCAGCGGCACCGGCTTGGACTCCTGCCATGGGCGACTGGCCGTCAGCACTGAAGGGTGCCGAAGAAATCCTCAACCGGGAGACTCAGGCTCACCGGGGTTCTGGCTCAGGTGACGCCCGAGATGCAGCAGGCCGAAACCTGGCGGGATTTGATCCTGCAGCAGATCAAGCCTGCAGCAGAGTAAGGCCTCCGGGCTGCTTACCTTCGTGATCCGCAATCCCGTCGACCTGAGCTCATGGATACGCTGCCGGTTCAATCCACCGGCTTCAGACTGAACGATTTCACCGCCACGCCGTATTGCGGGGCCTTGGAGCGTGCGAAGTTCAGGGTGTTCTTGCCCGCCTTCAACTCGAGAACCACCGGCTCGGAGTCCTGCCATTTGCCGCAGCTTAGCGGCAGATCCAAGGTTTGCCGCGAACTGTCATCATTGGCAGCCACGTGGAGCGTCTGCGCGGGATTCATGGTGACCACCCGTGCCGACAGCGCATACTTCCCGGCCTTGGGAACGTCGATGGTGTAGGCGAAGCGATAGACGTCACCTTGCTGCGGACCGATCGGATCCTCTTTCGGGCTATTGGCGAAGTATTGGGGATCATACACATCGGACACGCGCTCCCAGACGCTGCCATACATATCATACAACCCCCATGGGTTCGGTTTCTTTGAGCCGACCGGATGTTCGATGACCTGCCCCTTGACTACATTGGTGGCGACGTGTGCGTATTCGCCGAAAGCTGCCGGGTCGTCACCGAAAAACCAACGCGTGCTGGTGCCGGCGCGGACGGCGTATTCCCACTCCGCCTCGGTCGGCAAACGCAGAGTCTTCCCGGTTTTCTCCTTGAGCGTGTCGAAAAACCAGTCGGTGTCACCGATGGCGACCGCACCATGAGGCATTTCAGGGGAACTCCTCACCCCGGATTCGCAGACGGCATTGAACTGCCCTTGGGTCACCTCATACTTGCCGAGATAGTAACCCTTGGTGATCGTGACCTCGTGTTTCGGGACATTGGTGCAGACGTATTTGGTCTGCGTCTCGTTGTCACCGCCCATCACGAAAGTGCCGGGCTTGATGTAAACCATCTCGATGAACACGCCGTTGCCACAGTCAACCTTGATCTCCTTGGGCGGATTGTCGCCGACGGCATCCATGGCCACGCGGAAACCCCAGTCGGCATATCCGCCAAGCCCACTGCTGCGCATGCGATGTTCCGAAGAGCAACCCATGGGGCCGCTCTTGGTGGAACCACCGCGCAAGAGGTTCATCCCCATGCGCCCGAAGTTGCTCAGATAGATCTGCTGACCGCCGCTGAAGCTCGGCATCACCGTAACCCCCTTGAGTTTGTCCTGAGGATCAAACGCCGCGGCCGGCACGAGAATGCTGCCATCGGAGCCGACGCTGATCTTCTCTTCTGCTGCGGAAGCCGACTGTTCATTGCCCGCTGTTTCATCCTCGTCCGCCTCGCCGAGATTCTCGCCAAGCGCAGCCAGGGTTTCCGCCTTGAGATCCAGGATGATTTTCTGCTGCATTTTCAACGAGGCCCCGTTCCAACCGTTGACCTTCGCGGGATCCCCACCATAGACGCGACCTTCGCCCACCACATCACCGATCCACTGCGCCCGCTTGACCTGAACATATTTTGCCGCGTCTTTTCGCGCTTGGCTGCTGGCGAGGAAGCTTTTGTCGATGCCGTACGGGGTATTGGTGCGACCCTTCCCCCAACCCGGACCGAGGTTGATGACCCAGCCGTTGGGTGTCCAATGGGCCAGCGCGCCGTGGGCTTTGCTGGGACGCGCGATGGCAGGAATCCCGAAACAACGCAGGATATAGCGGCCGAAGAACGCGCGACGCCCGCAGATGCCGCCGTTGGCCAGGATGTTCTGATAAGTCTGCCAGTCCGGGCGGTCGAATTTCTCGCGCGTCGATCCGTAAAGCACGTTGGTCGGCACAATGCGCACATAGCGCCAGCCATGGTTTGACTTGAGCACGTGGTCGGGCCGGTAGTTGCGGAGCATTTCACGACCCCAGGCGTGCATCCAATCCGGTTCCTCGCCGTCGACCAGATAGCGGAGCTCCCAAGCAGTAAGATCCTTGAAGGCGGGGTCCAGCTCGCCGGCGAGAAATGCCTTTTCGTAACTGAGGTAGCGCTTCACCGGATCGATCGTCGACGGCGCGTCGGTCTGGGTCCGGGGATTGGCCTGCAGCTTGGGCAACGAGTGTTCGAGCGCGATGGCCAGCGCGAGTTCGCCGAGCACGCCTTCCTTGGCCTTCGGGCTGGCTTTGAGGATATCGGTGTAAATCTTCATCGCCGGACCGTATTGGGCAGGGCCGGGTAATTTGCTGCGCTTGATCTTGGTGGTCTGTGCACCATCGGCGATGAGCATGCGCTTCATCAGCACGGGGTCGGACAACAACTTTTCGACCAGTGCCTCCTGCTCCTTCCCCTGTGCGGCAAAGCCCGCCAGATCCGCTGGTGTCGCCTCCTTGAGCACCACGAACTTCACCAGTGCGGCATCCAACGCATCACTGGCCAGAAACGGCTCCATCTGCGCCAGATCCTTGGTCTTGGGGATTTTCACGCTCAGGGCGGAGCGCTCCTTCTCAAGCATGCCCGTGTAACGTTCCACCAACCGGGTGCCGGCTTCTTCCGCGGAAACCGAAATGCACAAGCTGAGCGCGACAAGATAGGCGAACAAAAAACAACCTATGATGGAGAACTTGGATTTCATCGTCGTGGTAGTGTAGGCTTTAAGCTTTGTCGCCCAAGCAACGAATCGCCGACCGGTTGTCATTTTTGATGACGGGTTGACTTATGATCGATCTCAACGATCCAGCTTCAGCGGATCGAATTCCGGAATCGGCGCATCCTCGGGCTTGTGCAGTTTGAGCATCACCCTGCCGGCACGGGCCTGAAGCTCCTTCCACTCGGCATAATCGGAACTCTTGCCCAACTGCCCGCTGGCACCACCGCGGAGATGCAAAACCTCGATGTATTCGATGACGTTGCGAATGGCAGTAACGGCCACTTGGTTGTCAGCCTCATCCAGCTGGCCGAGCTTCTCGGCATTGGACACCAGACTTGCAGCCGCCCGGGTGTAACCACGCTGCAGGCAATCCATCAAGGCACGCAGGGCGCGGGCATCGCGAACGCCGCCAAGGTATTGGACCAACCTCCCATCCATGTTCATCTTGAGCATCGGCTCGGCAAAATCCATGCGCTCGGTATCGGTGATGTCACCATACCCCTTCGGCCCCAACACCATGCGGCGCACCGACTGACGACCCACGAGGTCAGCCTCCTTCTTGCCGGTAGCGGCAATGTCCAGCAGGACCCGGTCGGCCTCACGGTTCGGCGAATAGGAAAGCGCGGTGATCACCTCGCTGATCTCGGACAAGCTCTTGGTGGTGGTTGCTTCCTTGAGCGCGGCCAAGCTCTTCGGGTCGCCAAGGCGCGCCAATAGATACCAAGCCGAGGGCTTCACGACGGGATCCATGCCGGGCAAACGCTTGATCAGACCATCGCGGAGTGATGCCGCCTGCTTGGAATCCGCAGCACATGTCAGCAACGCCTCTTCACAGCCGGACAATTCCTCCGGCTCGCGCGCCTCTGAGAACCGATCGAGCGCTTCACCCATGGCAGACGCGCCGCCGAGTTGCGCCAGTGCTTGAATCGCCGCCACCCGCACCACGGGCGATGCATCCTTGAGATGGGCACGCGCCACGGCCAAGCCGGACTCGTGACCACTGAGAGCCAGAACCTTGAGCAAGCCAGCCTTGGCTGCCGGATCAGCCGATCCCTGGATCAAGGCCGCCATGTCCTTCGCCGCACCGGCGCGCACCAAATCCGCCGCCAACTCGCGGCTGCGGTCACGCACACGCCAGTAATCATGACCGACATAGGGCGCAAGATCGGGAAGCGCGTCCTTGCCCAGCAACTCAACCAGCACTTCCATCGCAGCCAGCTTGCGGAATGTGTTGCGACGCTGAAGGTCAGCCAACTCCGCCCGGCAGGCCTGAATGCGGGCACCGCTTCCCTCAAGGGCATCCAACTCCTTGCGGAAGATGGCGGCAGTCTGATTGGAGATCTTCGGCATCGGCTTGCCCGCCTTGGCCCTCTCGATGGACTCCAACAACTCGTCGAGTTCGAAGCTGACCGGGATGCCTCCTTTCTTCACGGTGACCGACTCGTTCGGGTTGTCGATGAGGACGATCTTGAAATAGTCGGCCAACTTGGCAAACGCGGCGGGATTCTTCTCGATCAGCAACGGATCGACCAGCGGGTCTTTGTATTCGACCAGCGGTCGAATCCGCCGCGGCAACTCGGACTTCTTGCGCAGCCGGTGCACCGCAGCCTCAACGGCTTCGAAACAGCCGAATTTTTCCAATAGCAGGCGTGCGGCGTAGGAACGATTGCCGAACATCTGATCACCGATCTGCTCTTCCTCGGCAATGAAGGTCAGCGGGCCCGCAATCCGCGCAACGGTCTCCTTGGTCCAGACGTCCGTGCGCGAACCAAGGAAGCGGGCACCGGCAGGATCGGTCAGAATGCAGGCCTCCAGCGCCTGACGCACCAACAACTCGTCGAATCCCGCCTCGAAAGGCGTGTTGGCCAAAGGGTGATCGTTTGCAAACAACACCGACTGGGTGATGTTGCGCACGCTGTTGGGCGCAATCGCCTGCGGCTCTCTCACAGTGGCATTCAACATCGCCAGTTGCGCCTCCTTGCTGTCGGTGGCATTCGAAACCACTTTCACCGCGGTGATGCGCACGAAGTCCTCGGGATCCTCGATGCACTTGATGACACCCGACAAGGAGCCCAGCACCGCATCCTTGCCACAGGCACCCAGCGCCCGCAACGCGCCATCGCGGAAGCGCGGCTCGGGCCGATCGAGCAGCGCGACCAGTTTCGGCACGATCTCCTTCTCGCCCGCCTGGTAGCGCTTGCCCAATTCCTTGGCGATGTTCTCCCGCGCCTTCGGATAGAAGATGTCCAGCAGGTCGATCACCTCGTCGGTCGATCGCTCAGGCCACGGCTTGCCGACTTGCTCGATGAGCACGGCATCATTGAATTGCCCGCGCGCACTGGTCATCAACTGCTTCATCTCGCGCTCGGTCGGATACAGGCTCTTGTCGGCATCCTTGCCGGTGATCAGCGTCTGTCCGAAAATCACCGACTGGTGCAGCACCTCGGTCGCGGTTGGATCCCGCAGCGCCTTGTAGCCAGTCGGCGAGTTGTAGACAAAACTGCCATCGTGCATCCGGCACAAGGTGCGGTACCACCGCAGGTTGCGCTCGTTGGCAATCCGCACCTCAGGACCACACAAGGTGGCGGCCCAACTCGACCACTCGCCGGTGTAGTCATGACCGTGACCACCGCGGCGCGTGAACGCGCAATGGCTCGACATCATCGCGAAATACTTCGCCTTGTAATTGTCACCCAGCAATTTCATCGCAAAGGCGACACCGGAATTCTTGCCATTGCTGTCGTCCGAACCATAGGCCGGGTGGTCACCATAGGGAATGCATCCTTGATCGGTATAGGAACCGAAGAAACGCCTGGCCCGCTCGACCGCTGTATCGATCTCCGGATCCTTGATGCCGAGTTTTTGCGCCAAGGTGATCAGGAAGAAGCATCGGTTACCGGCCGCATTGAGCGCGCCATATCCCGGATTCATCTGGTGCAATTGCCCACCGTTGAAACTCGGATAGGCGAAAGTGTGACCCCAGCTACCGAGCCAACTCTGGCCCATCGCCGCCTCCACCGCATTCTTCTTGAGCGCGGGCAACACATAGTCGTCACCGGTCGCATCGTAATAGATCGCGCAGTCCAAACCGACGAATCCCTTGTGCCAACTCTGGTAGCCCTTGTAGCCCTTGTAGTCCGGCTTGAACATCTCACCGATCGGTTCCGTCGGCGGACGCCACGGGCTGTGGGGCCCCCTCACCCAGTCATGCACCAGCTTGCGGTGCTCGGGTTTGCCGGAAGCCACCAAGGCCAGTGCCTCCACCATCCCGCCCCGCCCGCTCTTGATGCGACCACCCCGCTTGGCCTCCTCCGGATCCACCACAAAGCGCTTCTCCAACACCTTCCATGCCTCCTCGAGAATCTGCTTGGTCTTCGGACAGTCGTAAGGCGCGGTGTCGGCATAAGCCGGCATCGTCCGCAATTGGAGATCGATCTCCATCACCACCGCATCGATCGGAAATTCGTCATAAGCCGCCTGCTTGACCTCTTCGGTCCGCTCTTCCTCCGGCTTCCAGTCGTAAAGCGTGTTGTCGTTCTCCGCATCGCTGAAGAGTTTGTCGACATCCACCGCCGACATGTCCTTCTTCCCGCTGCGCTTGGTCAGGTTGCGGTCGCGCCAGACGATGAAACTGATCTTGCCGCCGTTCTGCTCCAACTCCGCCTCCATGATCGCAGTGCCGATCAGGATCCCCAGATTCCCCCCAGCCACGAACTTCTTGCCGTTCATGCCGATGATCACATCCCCCGGCAGGATCTTGCCTTCCGACGGCGAGCCCGGGTAGGCACGATGCACCAGAATCTGATCCCCCTTCAGCTTGCCCGACATCTGGCAGATGATGCCGGTCGGTCCCAGCGTCCACACCGGCGGTGCCCCCTTGCCCTTCTTGATCACTCCACCCTTGGTCAGGTCCGGCATGTCCTTCGGTCGCACCACATCCTCGGCCTCGCCGAAATCCCCTCCATTCGCCAAGGCTTCCATCTCCTCAACCGTGAGCGTGCGCTCCTCAGCCACGACGGTTGGCAGGGGAAGAAGTGCCAGCAGCAACAGAATCAAAAAGGATTGCTTCATGGATGGTGTAACGTGTCAGGGATTCGGTTCAAAATAAAGCAGGAAGCCGCGGCGCCCGGGCAACCCGGAAACGACTCCAAAACGCATGGTGCACGCCTACGATAGACCCTCTTCCAATCTGACAAGGAGGTTCAAAAAAGCGAAAAAAGCCATATCCCCACAGCAAATGGCGGTTCGCAACGATCACCGTGGCCTCTCCAGCCATCCAAAAGCCGTCATTTCCAGTGACGGCATGCTGTATCAATTTCCAACCGCTCCAGATGCACGGCCACAGGCCTGACCAAAACCACCATGCGGCTCGCTCAATCCGTCGTGCCCCCCGCTCTTACCGGCCACCGGGAAGCAATTCCATCTTCATCGGCGTCAGGGTCACCGGCCCAAGCAAACCCGACGGCGCCAGCGGCCATGAAGACGCATCGAACGGCTTGTAGTTCTGATCCACGAAGTTGATCTCATGGTAGGTCTTCCACTGGACCTTGCGGATGTCCAGATCACGAATCCGATTGGAGGAGAGGTTGGTCACTTCAATCTCCAGCCGGTGCTGACCCGCTTGCAGGTGCCGTCCGATGCTGGCCCGAAATGGCACACTGAACAAGCCGGCCACTTGCTCACCATCAATGAACACTCTGGCGCTTTCGCGAACGTCACCGAGATCAATCCACCACTCGTCGGCAGCATGCGGAATCTCAATCGTCGTCGCATAGCGCGCGGTGCCGGCAAAACGCTTGGCCTCGACATCGCCATTCTCGGTCCATGACTTCAAGGTGTCCGTCGTGAAACCGGCAGGCAATACCGGTCCACCATCGATGAACGATACCACCCAAGGACCACCAATCTCGACGGAATCGCCCGCCTTGGTGAGAACCGGCCATGGCGCCCCCTCGACCACGTGACGATCAAAGGTGCGCAGGATCCGGGATTCCCCGGGCTCCAACTGCAGATACAGCTCCCGAGCCCGCACGGACGCCACCCCACTTTGCCCCGATCGTGGATCCAGAATCACCGCGCTGGTGAAGGGCACCCCGAGAGGCACCCAGCCGTTCACGGCTTTGGCCGACAGGTTGGCAATGAAGTAATGGCATCCCGCCTCATGCCGACGACGGGTCCATTCCAATCCCAGCTCGGTCATCGGCTCGCACCGCACCGAGGATCCGATCAGCGCCTGCTTCAAGCCTTGTGCCTGCACCACGCGTGGACCTTGATCGGACAGCAGGTGCTTGAGAGCGGCGCGTCGATTTTCCAGATCGTGATATCCCGGCACATCCGCTGGCAAGGCATCGACAAAAATCACCGCTTGTCCCTTGGCACTGCGATCAAGCAAGGCCTTCATCGTCTCCACAGGCATGTGCAGTGTCTTCGGCACGACGATCACCCGGTAATCATCCGCCTGCCCGGCAAGCAGCTGACGATCGGAAATGAAGTCGTAAGCGAATCCTTCGCACCCCAACTGCGCAGCCAGCAAGCCGCAGGGCGATTGGGTCAACCAAGTGGGGTCGTGCACCGTCAGTTGCCGCTGCATGCCTGTGGGATCATGCCACAGGTCGTGCACCGGCCAGTAGAGGGCCACATCGTTGTCGGGAACACCCGACTGGAGAATCGACTGGCACCGGGTGACGTAGGTGTTGAGCAAGGGCGCATCCCGCCAGATCGCATTGCGCGGGTTGTATTGGAACGAGGCGTAGAACAACCAGCCCGGCCACGGTGCATCCTTCGGGCTGTAACAGGTGCCGTGGAAGAACACGTGGTTGATCCCGCTGAGAAACAGGCGGTCGATCTCCGGCTTGGCCATCGCCAGCGAAGTGCGGAAATGGTTGCGGATCCAGGTGCACGTTTCAGCGGCAACCAAAGGTTTACCCGCCACATGAGCCGCCGACGAAGCCATGCGGTTGATCAACGGCTGCGGTTCGTTCTTGCCGTCGACATCGGCTGCCTCACGACGGATTCCGGGAATCTCGAATCGCGAAGCCCCGAAAATCTCGGTTTCCGGAATCCCGGCGGAGGCATACAGATCGAGCAGGTTGGCGGGAGAGCCATGAGCCTGGTTTCTGGTTGTGCACCCCTTGGATTCCGACCACCTCACCCAGGCATTGAGGTAATCGAGATGCAAATCCGACAAGGTTTCGCGGTAATCCGCCTTGATCCGCGCCACCACCTCCGGATCCCCCTTGCCAAACAACTCGGGCAGGTGATCCATCAGATCGTATCCACGACGGCGCTTGAATTCATCCGGCAGCTCCCTGCACCAGTTGCCACTGAACTCATAGGAGTCGTGATACATGGCACGCGGCATCACCACCCCTTCTCGACCAAACGGCGCATCAAAGGCGCGGAGGTATTGACTCACCGCCCTGGCGGAAAACGGATTGACCGCCTTACCTTCATTGCCGGGTGCCGCGCGTTTGACTCTCCGACCCGAAAATTTCTGCGACAACACCCCGTTGCGATAGACCACACTCGCATCGGCATCTTGATCAGCAATCATCGGCCCGCCGAATGGCCAACCGGTGCCCGTGGTCATGTCCACCCACATCCCCAGACGCTTGGCCTCGCTTGAAGCATGACTCACCATGTCGACAAACTGCGGCGACAGGTGCTGCAGGTATCTCTCTTCATGACCCCTGACACCATAAATCGGCACAATCGTGGCGCCACCGATGCCAGCATCATGCATCTGCTGCAGATTCCACGTCAGGTTCTCCTTGTCGACCGCACTGCCCATCCACCACCAGAACACCCCCGGGCGATTCTCCATACGCGGCTCCGGCCAGGACAAGTCACCGGCGGCCAGCACCTGCAGGCAAGCCGCAAAGCATCCCACCAGCATGCCAGCAGCAGTCGTTTTTCTTTTCATGATCGGTCTGCAACCATTCAAATTCTCAATCAATCCTTCCACCCCTCCGGCATGCCAAAGCGATGCAGCTCACCCCGGCGCGCCACGGGTTTGACAGTTACCTCCGGCTCGGCCTGTCCTTGCGGAAAGAACTTCACCCAATCGCCAGCCCTGACTTGGATCTGATAGACTCCCTTGGTCAAGCCCTTCACCTCAACACCCTCGGAATGGCTCCATTGCGCATCGGCGATTCCGGGATCAAGCTCCACCGTGCCGCGCGCCTCCGCCTTCACCACCACCCACTGCGTTTTCCCCGCCTCGCGACGGGCGCTGACGAGGTAGGCTCCTTCACCCCGCAGTTGATGGAACTGCACATCCGGCCAGGCCTTGCTGACCGCAGGAAACACCCGCAAGCGACCACCCCAACTCTGCAGCAGCATCTCCTGGATCGCCGTGGCACCGTGCAGCGGGGTCTCGATCACGGGATAAGAAGCAGCTTCAGTATAGAAGGTATTGGGTTTGACGTGGGGCTTGAGCCGGTTGAGGAAATCCAAGGCCCGCTCGCCATCACCGAGGATCGAGGAGATGCAGGAACCACCGGTGAATGAATAGGCACCGCTCGCCGCACCAAAGCTGTGCCAGCGGTCGAGGCTGCGCTGGATAAGGTCGCGATGCTCGGGCGTATCCGGCGTCAACGTGCGCAGCGGGTAAATCGACAACAGATGCGACCAGTGGCGGTGACGGGTATTCAAGCGCGCCTTGCGCCCGACCATGATCCCGGTTTCATCGACATGCTCGGGAACCAGCCGCTTGCGGATGTCGGTCCAACTGGCGATCAGCGGCTCCTGATCGCCAGTGATCCCTTGCTCCGCCGCCAACTCAAGCAGACGACCCACCCCCCAGCGCAGCAGCGAGATGTCATAACTGCAGTCCTCCACATTCGCCAACTCCGGACTGAAGGTGGACGGCAGGTGCAACAAGCCATCGTCCTCCTCAACCAGGAAGTGTCGGTAGTAATTCACCGCCCTCAGCAGCAAGGGATAGAGCACCTTGTCGCGCAGCCTGACATCCATCGAGTGCCGGTATTCGAGATCCACGTTGTGCAGCGCCCACAGCAAGTTGCCGCATTCGCGGCCGATCTTATCATCCATCGGCTCGCGCCCGCCCGGTTGCCCGGCATGCCCCAGCAGATCCCACCCCGAGGTGGCCCGGGCGATCGCATAGGAATCTGCACGGTAGGGTTCGGCCACATTGCGCGCGAGGTTGTCGCGGTTGAGATCGAGCCGGTAACTGAGCGCACTGGCCATCTCACGGCGGTTCGCTTCGTTGGTGCCGCTGTGGGAAAGCTGCACGTTAAGATTCCACCAGGTGCAATTCCATGCGGTCGGCTGCAACCAGGGCCCTTGGTTGTCGAGGATCCATCCCTTGTCGCGAGTGGCGCAGGCGCGCTTGTACTGCTGGATCCAATAGAACGAATCCCAATACGGATCGCCGGTAGAGACGAAGCTCGCCGGGTAGTAGTCATGCCACCAGTCGCGGTGGGCCTTGAGCCATGCCTCTGGATCCGCGGCCGCAGCAGCACGCACCGCAGTCACCGCGACAGCTTCCGCCTCCTTGCCGGGAAAACTGTGCTGCACGCTCAGCCACACGCGCCGGGTGCCGGCGACTTCCTGCTCGAACCACGCCACGGCCGTTTGCCCGCCGGCATGCAGATGGTGCACGACCGTCCGCACGCCGTCCGGCAACGTGGCCGACACCGGTGACGGATTGGCAGGCTCGCGCAGCTGCTTGTTGATCAACTCGCGTGGACCGCGCGCCTGTTCGGGCACATAAACAAAACGCGCACCCGCCAGATCACCGGTCGCTTCTGTTTCAATCCTCATCACCGGGCCGTTCGCATGCACCAACGTGGTCCAATGCAATTCACCGGCCGCCGATCGGATCGTGCCCACCGCTTCGGCATCCCATAGATTCAAGCGCGCTTGGAAGCCGGTCGGCTCAACGGGCAGTTCCAATCGCAGGTGACCGATCGCATGACGTCCACGATTGAGTGCCTCCACCACCCGCTCGTCCAACTTGTCCGCCTCCACCGGCCGATGATCATGCGCCGCCGAACACCCGATATCCCAACGCAGTGCCTGTTTGTCGGCGCGGTAAATCATTGTCCCCTGCTCGCCATTGCCGAGGAACGGCGCGCTCGTCCAACGCTCGGGCAGGCTACCCCAGACGAGGTCGTGTTCAGCCATGGCCGCCGGCCAGCCGATGCGGTCCATCAAGGGATCCGCAGCAACAACACCCGTGACCAGGACGGACAAACAACAGGCAGTGGATAGAATCGATTTCATAAGAGACGGAACTGGAAACCACCACAGGACCGGTTATTTCGGATCCGGATAGGCCGACCGCTGCAGGTCTGCAAACCATACGCACTGGTGACTTCATGCATTTCAAGAGTCCGGCGGCATCTGCTCGACAACCCAACCCGATTTGAGGAGTTTTGGTAGTTTCATCGGAAAAATCCAACCCACACGATAAACACCCCGTGCCCGACAGGTAACCAAAATCACCTTTCATGGCTCACCCAAATATGAACGCCACCGCTTCACCATTCCGCGCCCTCTTCGCACTCGTCGCCTGCGCGCTTCTCTGCTCACCGGCGCAGGCACAAAACACCAAGAAGGAAGCCGCGAAAAAAAAGGCCACCAAGGAGCTTTGGGAATACCTCGACAACGGCATCATCCGCATCGGCGTCGACCGCAGCCGTGGCGCCGCCATCGGCTACTTCGCGGATGCGAAAACCCAACGCAATCTACTCAACCACAACGACGAGGGCCGCTTCATCCAGCAGTCGTATTACGGCGATAAGGACGGCTCGATGTGGGACAAGAAACCGTGGAGCTACAATCCGGTGCAGGGCGGCAGCTACAAGGGCGAGGACGCCACTACGCTGGATTTCAAGAAAACCGCCAGCCAACTCTACGCCAAGGTCGAACCACTGCACTGGGCCAACGCGAAGCGCTGCCCGGAAGCGATCATGCAGGAATGGATCACCCTCGACGGTGCGGTCGCCAAGGTGCGCATGCGCCTCGACTACAGCGGACCAACCCAACAACGCAAGGCGCACCAGGAAATGCCGGCAATGTTCGTCGATTACGACCTGCCGAATCTGATCGTGGAAAAGGACGGCAAACTGATCCGCAAGGTGCCCGAGGACCTCAGCAAGGCTGGCGTGCAGAAAGTCGAATACGACACCGGCTGGCTCGCTTACGTCGATGACAAGGACTTCGGCATCGGCATCCTCACACCGGGCACGAACATGGCCGTCAGCTACCGCCACCGCGGCAATGGCAAGACCGGACCCAAAGGATCAGCCTGTTCCTATCTGGCTCCTGTCCGTACGCTGCAACTGACCCAAGGGCTGGTGGTCGATTATGAATTCTACCTAACGATCGGCAGCCTTGAGGAAATCCGCAGCCGCTTTGCCAAACTACCCAAGAAATGAAAGCACTGCTCGCGACCATCCTTCTGGGCGTCACGGCACATGCCGCGGAACCCCCACCCAACATCGTCTTCATCCTCGCCGATGACTTGGGCATCACCGACATCGGTGCCTATGCGCGCCACTTCAACAAGGCGCAGACGGAAGAACTTTTCTACGAAACACCCCATCTCGATCGTCTGGCACAAGACGGCATCCCGTTCTCCCAAGCGTACGCCAACCAACTGTGCTCGCCGACGCGCGCCGCCATATTGACCGGCCGCATCGCTTCACGCCTCGGCGTGACCACCGCCACGCCGAATACCAAAACCTACTTCAATCAGAGCCTCATACCACCCGCGGGATACGACCCCCACGACATCCTCGAACACAAGGATCCGATCAAGGGTAAGAGGCCATGGCTGAATGCGGTCAGCAACACCTCGGTCGACCCGGCCTTGCCCACCTGGCCGAAAGTCCTGAAAACCCACGACTGCGCCTTCCTCGGCAAATGGCACCTCGGTGGCCACGGTGCTCCGGACCGTCAACCGGCCGCCCATGGCTTCAGGGAGCTCGCCTTCTTCGACGCCGGCGGATCGCCGTATTTCAAGTGGCAGGTGCAATGGGACCGCAAGAAGCCGATGTTCGACACCATGCCAGGAGCCTACCGCGCCGGCCAGTCGGGCCCACCAAGCGTCAAGGATTACCTCACCGACGACCTCAGCGTCCGCGCTGTCAACTTCATCCAATCCCGCAGCAAACAGGACAAACCCTTCGTGCTCTATTATTGCCCCTTCGCTGTTCACACCCCATTCCAAGCACCGAAGGAAAGCATTCAACATTTCAACCAGAAGAAACAGAAGGGCCATCTCGGGCGCGACAACGCCACTTATGCCGCGATGGTCAAGAGCCTCGACGACTCGGTCGGCGCCATCCGCGCTGCCCTCGAAAGCACCGGCTTGGCGAAAAACACGATCCTCATCTTCACCTCCGACAACGGCGGAGTCGAATACACCGACCCACCGGCCACCGACAACCAGCCGTTCAAGGGCGGCAAGGCCTGCCTTTACGAAGGTGGCGTGCGCGTACCAACGATCGTCTGGCAACCGGGACGCTTTGAAGGCGGCGCCTGGTGCGACGCGGTCGTCGATTGCACCGACTACCTACCCACCGTCGCCGAACTCACCGGCAACCCGGCACCGGATGGCATCGATGGACGCAGCATGGTCCCCTTGCTCAAGAATCCGCAAGCCGCCGGGCCACCACGCACACTGATCTGGCACTATCCGTTCAACGTGAAAGTCATGCACCCCGACGATGACGAACCGCTCTCACCCCACTCGGCCATCCGCGTCGGCGACCACAAGCTGATCTGGAACTGGCACGGCCGCCTCGAGCTCTACAACATCCCCAAAGACCCGACGGAATCGCATAACCTGGCGAAGGAAATGCCGGAGCTCACCAGCAAACTGCACCAGCAGTTGAAAGACTGGCTCAAGGCCAATGTCGCCGAACGCTACGTCCCCCGTCGCGACCCCAGCGTGCCAGATGACCAGGCCGGCGGCAGCTTCCCGTTCAAGGACCTGCGGTGAACCGTTCAACCCCGACTCACGACTCGTTCATCATGAAATCCGCCACCGTCATCCGTCTGGCCATGACCCTGCTGGCAAGCACCGCGATGGCAGCGGAGCCCGGTCCGGTGATGGGCAAACGCTTCTTCACGCTCAACACGGTGGTGCGCGTGAACCAGATCGAGGTCACCCGCGACCAAACCCACGGCGTGGATGAATCCAGCGTCCACACACCGGCGGAGGCGCGCTTGTTCCGCAACACCATCGAACAAGCGTGGCCCGGCGCCCGCATCACCTGGGCCTTCAGTTGGCAGGCGCTCAACGACCCGCGCGATAACTACCAAGGCATCCGCGACTACGCCGTCGATTGCCAGCGCAAGCTCGGCGACGAGATCACCTTCCTCCCCGGCGGCTACTTCGCCAACATGTACAACAGCCGCGAACAGGTGAACCGAGACCTGCACGACGGACTGCAACTGGTTTCCAAGATGGTCGGCAACGGCTACCGGCCGCAATGCGTGATCGCCGGGTTCCTGTCCTCGGCCAACCTGCAATACCTCGCCGACAAGGAAGGCATCCACGTCTGCCAAGGCAACATCTTCAGCCAGTATGCCGTCGACAATGGCGATGGCGAAGGATCGATCTGCTACCCCTACTACCCGTCGACCGAACATTTCTGCAAACCCGCGCAAAGCGCCGCCGACTTCATCGATTGCGTCAACCTCGACGGCTGGACGGTCGACTTCCTCTGCGCACGGATCCCTGGCGCAAAACTGGTCGATGGCGTGAAACACCGCAGCCGTCAGGGCGTCGGCCCGATCGAGACCGTCATCTGGCTCGGCACTGAAGAAGGCACGAAGTCGATGCTCCACACGACCGCCACCCACTTCGACGACGGCTTCCAACGCAACGGCTTCGCTTGGGTGAACTGCGGATGGGAACTCAGCCTGGTCGAAGCTCGCAAGTTGTTCCCGAGTTACGAAGGCCGCAACGGCATGGAAGGCTTGAAGATCTGGCTCGCTGAAACTCGCAAACGCTGGCCGGATGCGGAGTTCGTCACGCTCGGTGAGTTCGGCCTGCGCTGGCGCGCGCATTTCAAGAATAACGATGCGATCGACTACCGCTTCGTCCACCGTGGAAGCGGGGTGCGCGGTTCGATCGAGGATCTCGAAATCCGCTGGTTCATGAACAAGGACTTCCGTCTCGCCACCCTGCGCGATTGGAAGCAGAACGGCCCGGAGTCGATCATCGACTTCACCCGCTACGACCTGCCGGCCAAGGAACCCGCGGACCCCACACCCGGCCACCACTCACGCAACTGGAGCCTGATGAACCGCCTGAACCAAAAAGGGACCAGAGCGCAGGATCAGCCGATATCGCCGGCGCAACTCACTGCAGAGGAACGACAGTTCATCGGCAGTCGCTGCGGGGAGCTAAAGCAGAAACCATAACCGCGAAGGCGGCCTGTACTGAATGGCACGTGATTAAGCATGATTTCATCGTCTGCTCAAGGTAGCGCGCCCTCGCCGAGGGCGCAGTATTCTTGCGGAATCACCCAAGATGCCGTCTCGGCAAGACGGCGCTACCTGGCTTAATCACGTGCCAAACCGGCCTGTACTATTACGCAATACTGTAGCCCGGAGGGAGTGGGCGAGATGTGGTAGCGCCGTGTCGCCGAAACGGCACTTTAGACCTGACGGCAACGTGCCATTCTTATCTGTCCCCATGTCAAGGGATCAAGACTCAGATTTCAATATAACTCATTGATTTTGTATCATCTACAACCCCTAAAGAGGCCAGCTTAAAACACACCTGCCGGGAAAGAACAAGAGATTGCGCCCGTATCTCTAGCCGCTTTAATCGGATCTTCCTGTCGTAATCCTAGACTCCCTTCTCCCACCCCGCCCAATGCCCCCCCTG
>JACCDY010969129.1_pt1 | contig 44668 bp, 77 predicted proteins | sample 7446391 | NCBI WGS metagenome assembly JACCDY01 (sample SAMN15323451, study PRJNA562643) | freshwater metagenome | isolation source: river surface water | place: USA:Blue River Watershed | collected 2017-08-18
CCGGTAAGGAGAGTGTGTATTAAAATGTTCTCCGCTATGCTTTTAGACGCCGTCGCAGGGCGAATGAAGAACACTTTAATACGCTACCATTTTACGCATCTAGGTTGTCGCCCTAGACTTACCATCCGGTAGGCCGCCCACATTAGTAGCCGCATGTTTTAAGTGGGCGGCAGGGTCGCGTTCCCTATACCACTTTGAGCTTATCGATCAGTATGCCAGAGTAGATTGCTCTTCTTCAAGGCTTCCCTGAGCTGATTAGCTCGATCAAACTTATCTTGAATAAGTTTGCGTGTCTGTTCATCGTTTAACGTATAAGCAGACACGTAAGCCTGTTCAACAATCTTTCTGTTTACTTTCGAATAATCAATTTCTTTATGTTCCATTCTTTCCTTTTAACAAACAAAAACCCCAGGGTTTTTAGTCCTGGGGTCCTTTGAAGTTAGTTGCGTTATTTGTTTACGCTACAGTCCTCCGGGACCCCAATTCTGGTGTGCGATCATTACCTAGACTAATCTCTACGCATGACCAATAAGAGGGCATAAAGCCTCCCAACTGGGCTATGTGTTTCGCTTGTCTATGTAACGATGTTGCTTTCATTTGCTTTTTCATTTCCTTTGAAAAATTTAGCGTTATCTCTAACGCATGTCTCTATTATATTACTAATTAGCTCTGCTGTCAACCCCTTTTGGTAAAATTGACTAAACCTTAGGGTTATAGCTGTTCTAACTAGTGTGTGTATTATATTGTCTTTTTATTTAGCTGTCAAGAAAAAAACTACCAGATAATGTGGCATTTTTGCCACATTTTAATCTTCCAGCTCGGCGCCGCCTTGATCCACTGCGATTAGTAAGTGCTTACCAATCTCGAAAAGACCTACGCTGCCTGGAAGATCTAGAGCACACACATGTATCTGTGCGATGCCGTCGTCATCCATAGAGCAGGCAACGAACTCTGTGATTTCCCCACTCTGGACCATCATACGCATTTGATCGAGAACATCAATCATGTCCTGTTTACGTTTAGCTTCTGCTTGTTCTTTGCCACCTAGGACTACTACTTTATTATCTGTTCTCATCGTCTTTACTCTAAAATATGATCGGCAATGCCGAGATCTACAACTTCTTCTGCTGTTAGATATACATCAGATGCGGGTAAAAGTTTTTTCTTGATTACACTAGGTGCTAGACCAGTGGCTTCCTTTAATACGGCTACCATTCGATCGTTGCATATATCGTTTTCTCTCATAGTAGCTTTTAAATCGTGATACTTAGAATCCATAGATTCTGTGAACTGATGACACATGAAGCTGGTATTCTTGGCAGCATATCGATGCCCTTTATCACCCGAAGCAAATATCAAAAATGCTGCACTCATTACTGCGCCAATTCCTATACAACGAATAACATGCGGACTGGCTTTCATGATATCTATCAAACCAAAAGCCTGATATAGATCACCGCCAGTGCTGTTAATGTATAGGGTCAAGACTTTTTCTTTAGAAGTGTCGAGGTTTTCGTAAATCAGCCATTTTACAGCGTCACCTATAGAATCTTCATTAATTTCGCCATTGATAAAATGAGTGTTATTTTCCAGTAGTTTGAGATCAATCCGATCCTCGGCTATGAAATCTTCCAGTTTTTTCACACGATGCTCCATTGGGTTACTCTTACTTATCCTTTTTTTATTATAGCATCTGTTTATTTAAATAGCGAAAAATATCCATCCAACCAAAAAGATATAGGTAATTTGGTGTGCTAATTGATCCAACCCTAACCAAAACCAAAACTGCTTATCTTGAGGTGTATAATGATATCGTTTATTGATATTAATTTTAGCCCAATCTATATGATAATGGGCTATAAAATCAACAAGTGCTGTTGCAAAACCTATGACGGGGTGCATCCAAGCGAATGCCAAAAATGTTCCTGCAGCCTGTATAAGACTATGATAGATTCCGTATCGGGCACCGTAGACGCCTTTTTCTACTACCATTCGGTTAGTTTGCCAAACGAAATCTGCTAAAAAATGTTTGACCTGTAACAATAGAAATACAAACAAAATAGCCTGTATATCAGTTAGGTATTCAGTCATTAATGTTGTCCTTTGTCATCATAGATATACCAGCGGTTTTCTTCGTAATTCCAATGACGTGTGTCGTGTATGCTAAAATGAATAGCATATCCAAATAAACCAAACACTAAAGATAAACCAGCATGATCACAACGTCTAGTGATCTTAAAATCCATATCGATTAACATACCATCATAAAATGTATGTTCTAATTCCCACGCTTTGTTCTTAGTGATACGTCCGTGGATGCAGCCTAGATTCTTAAAACGATCTTTAGACCAAGGATTCTGCAATTCAAATCTTAGATTAATCATTCTGGTAAAGGTCTAAATCGATTAAGAAAACTTTCCTTGTAACAACTAAATTCTTCAGGCATGTGATCTTTGGGTTTTTCTGCTCTATAATAAACCCATTCGTTGCCTTCTAAAATCATACTTCCAATTACGATGAATATCGCACTATCTGCTCCGGACCATCTAGAGCCATTTTTAATTTCCATCACGCTCTCCTATACTTTAAAAACTTCTGTAGCCTCCGTGTCTACGTTCTCTACCATATGTAGCATAAATCTATAACCATCCCAGGCTTTCTTGACTGCATCGTTATTGCTGAGAGCTGTGGGAAAGATATCAACCCAGATAGATTCTTCTGGTTGCATATGACGATGCATACCTTGTGCTCTAGGCTGTAAGACACGATTAGTATTCCATAGCGTCAACGCCACCTTCATACACTCGTCATAGTCTAACCCCATGAGATAGGTAGACTCATCCATATAGGTGCCGACGACTTGGGCAATATGTGCCTCGTCTCGAATACGAGTAGCTGTTATCAGAAAGGCTACATCATCTACACTGACTTCACCATTAACAATATCACGGATACAACGGCCGAAGCTAAATCCAATTTTCATTTTTTAAATTCCATATGAGGTGCAATGTCGTTATCAAAAATCTGTGCCATTTGATTCCATAGTGCTTCACGCTCTGGTTGAGTCATGCCAGCTGATAGTTCAGAAATAAAACCATTACCGATATCTTTTTCAAGACCGTAGTCGTGTCTGTAAGTATAACACATATTAGTGATGATTAGGTCTCGAGCTTCCTTGTTAACCTCACCAGTTTTTATTTTCCATTCTTCGGGCATAATCCATTCACGCTGTGGAATATCTTCTACGCCAAGTAATTGTCCAATACGCTTGACCATATCATGTTGATGACCATTGCTGGTATAAGCATAATTATAGTGCATTTGTATAAAGGTGAACGGCTCCATGTCTTGATGTTGTATCTTAACATGAACTGTTCCCATGAAATCCTTCTCATACCAAACTTCGGTAGGAAGGATTTCTACAAGAGTTGCCTGTTGTATGTTCATTGATTTTTAATTTCCCATTTAAGACCATGTGCCCAACCGATTAGAGCATATAGTTCTTTGCTGTTTTCTGGACATAGTTTAGCAATCCATTCATCACGAACACTAATACTCTTACTAAAATTGCGAGCCTTAAAGGCTGTGCCTGGTTTAGTAACTTTGACAGTATAATCTAAACTACGTTCCCAATAACTTCTTTTAGAACTACGCTTACCTTTAGAAAATTCGCAAAGGTAGCCATCTGGAGTGGTGACATTCCAAGTGCCTTTATCAGTTTTGATCCAACTGTAGCCCTGTGTAGTCTCCCCAATCTTTTTAATTTCTTCCGCTTCTCGTTGCAATGCGATTAGACGGTTTGAAATCTGTTGCATGTCGCGAGGAGTCAACCCCATTAGTTGGGCTTGAACCAAAATTCGTTCTTGCTTGTCGGTAAGTTTTGCTCGACCACGTGCCATAGGATACTTTCTATGTTTGTTGATGATATATTATTATAACATCAATGACTTAATTTGTCAACTTGATTTCCACTTTAATTCGAATAATAACGCATCTTTTGGATCGGTAAATCCATATTGAGCTACATGATCGTAGACATAAGAAACGTCCGAAACATCTTGGACATGATAATCTACAAAACTAGAGCATTGACGTCTAGCCCAATTAGCAGCTTCTCTGAAGTAGGCTGGTGCCTCTTCATAAGAGATTTTAGAATCGTTAAGGTATACTACTTTTAAGCCCATTTCATTGCAAACATACTAGCATCTTGTTCATTTTGGAAATACCAAGCACGACAGTCGTTTTCTCGGATATCTCGAAATTTATTTTGACAGTGTTCCATACACCATGTTAATTTGATATTAAAATCGTCGTCTTCGATCAATCTTACTACATGATAGTTTTTTAAAATCTCCATGAGTTTTTGATCTTCCATCAACATAGATCCCATTTTTTTATGGGCTACTGACATAAAAATTTTACTATCATTTGCCATACTTTAACAACCATTCTGTTAGTGCAGGGCCCATTAGTTTGGCAGTGATCCTATATCTATATCCATAGGTAACTTGATCGGCTATTCTATGCCAGGTTGGGGTATCGCAGGCATTCCGCATGATCCACTGCCCCTGCTCACTCTTTTCCCATTCGTGCAATGGTTGAGCAGCATAAAGATCTGGATCTTCAACATCGCCCATCGAGAATTCGTGAACTACGATTGTTTTGACTTCTTCCACACGGTCTCCTACTAGCACATACTTATTCATAGGGGGCCTGTAGATTTTGTCTTTGTGGTGTCTCGCCCACCCGTCCGCAAGATATTGATTAACCTGGGACGTTCTATCCGGCGCATAAGGCCAGGCGATACTTTCTTTAACACGGCCCATAGTTTATTCCTCATATGTAAGTATATCAAAAAGTTCGGCATATTCTACGTGTGGCTCCATATGAAAACCTGTGCCCCATACTACCCAAAATTTACGCTTATAGATTTTACGCAGCCAAACATAGTGTCCTCTAACTGTTCTAACTGGCAAAAAGGCAAATACCTGCATCCAAGGATAGCAGTCGCAGCCATTATAGATTCTCTGTGTTATTTCCATTTTAGTGCAAACATAATAGCGTCGTCCTCGCGAGCGAAATGATACACAAGATAATCGTGTTCATGATCTACGGTCCAAGGTCGTGATTCATCTACACAATCTCTAAACCGTGCATACACACCGACATTGTCTACTAACCAACGATTTATAGGACTTTCGTCGACCCACTTGTTAGGTTGGCGGGGATGATAAAGTCGAACGCTGGCTGAGATCATTTCCACCTCAACGCAAACCAAGCACGATGCTCGTTGTTTTTAACATACCACAAATCCATGCCGTCGAAAGATCCTTCATACTGTGCTTTGATATTATTCTTTTCGCACCAATCCCATACCTGTTTGCGCAGATTCCACGGCACAGTGATGCCACGGCTGTCTCCCATGAGCGCATATCCTCTAGCATCAATTACGTGATCTTTTATTTCCATTTTAAAATAAAATTAACTGCATCGCTCTCGTTTTCAAATATGAAATCTGCGCCTTTTCTTTCGTAGGAACCTTGACAGTTTTCTTTCAACCAATGTGTGATATCGATAGCGTGTTCATTATCTCGATGCCGATCGATCATTACTCTAGTCCAGCCAAGATCTTTAAGCATACCCCAAAGTATTTCTCTGTCAATCTCGCTCTGCATCTGTGTGCCAAGCTCATCTAAGATTTCTTGTTCTAGATTCGACATGCTAAATCCTTTTCAAATACACCCCAACCTAAACGAGTTTTGGGAGTATTTTTACGAGCCTGCACACAGATAAATCCTTGGTCGTCGATACTTACACGCCAATCGTAGTATCTTTTATCGTAGAGATAATCTCTTAATTGATATAACATCATAGCAGGAACATTATTGTTCCAATCAGACTTTAACAATACTGTATGTTCTTTGCCCTGTAGTATTTCTACTACCTTGAGTTTTTCAAGATTTTCTTGGTTCAGAGGTAAAAAGCTAACACGATCGTAGAGTGATTGGCCATCAAAGTGGGCTCCGGTAGCATCGGCCGCTACCTTATTAAAATCATATTCTCGGATGATAACTTTACGTCTTAGTGTTCTTAGCGCCATTTTAATACAAATATCATTCTATCTTGTTCATCGCGGAACCAAAACTTACGATTGTTCATATACCAACGTTGTGCAGGTTCGGGTGCAGCCTTTTCACCCCAGATATGTTCACCTGCTGTTCCGAAATGTTCCATACACCATGCTTCCATTTCTCGCCAATTACCACCAACAGGTTCTGCTGTGTAATAACGAGCACCATAGACTTTGCCTTCAGCTAACACTATATCCTTCAATGGGCTGAATACAATATCATCCCATAATCTCTTAAGAGCCTGTGCAGAAAAGGCACTCTTACCTACGTTGCGTCCAGTGGTCTGTATCAATCCTTTTCCTTTATATCTATACATTTTTTCCAGCATCTCCATTTGCCAAGGTTGCATATTCACGATGCCCACCGTAGACAAAACATTGTAAATTCTTTTTCGTCTTTGAAACACCAGGTATTGGTATCTGAATTGTAATACCAGTTAGGTTCGTAGTAGCCGCCGTGATAGAGTTTTTCTTGGCACCATCTAAACACGTCTTCACTAGACACCATTTGAATTTTAGTTTGGAACGGCCAAAGAGATTTGTTCATTACTCTCATTTTAGTTTATTCCCTTCTGCACTGCCCCATCGAAGCATAAACATTGTAGCATCTCGTTCTTCAGCGAATTGAAAATACAACGCATGATATGTTTCTGCTCGCCACAAGCCTTCACAATTTTCTTCACACCACCATTTCATTTTATCGACATTTAGATATGCTATAGTATCAAAGTTAATACGATGAGAAAAGGTGGCACGAGCTCTTGTTGCCAAGATCTCGTTCACACTAGCCACCTTCATAACCACCTCAATTGAAACAGTGTTGCTTCCTTGTCTTCTTTGATGTAAACGGTATACATGGGATCACCTGAATTAAATCGATGTGTGATATCTGTAGTTGGACAGTTTGTGGCCATCCACTCTTCGAACTCGCGATCGTCGGCAGGATATGTCCAGCAATACCATCCACGTGGAACTGGATCCATAGGAAACATACTACCGGGATTAGGACAGGTCTTACCGTCCTCAAAACGCCAATGATGAATTACTGTCTTACGCATCTTAACCCATCCGCCCTTTACTGCTATTAGAGTCATGACCAGGTTCTGTGATCTTCGGCGACCCATTCGTTGCCATCATACTCTCCAATATGCCACGAAACATCTCCTGGAATTTCTACGATTTTAAGATTAGCGTGAACACTATTAGCGGCCATACCTAATTCTTTTACTACCTTAACTAGATAAGGATCGTCTCTCGGAATATCACGATCATGAAAGTCTTTTTCGACTATTCCTGCTAGTCTCATGTATTCCTTAACGGCACGTTCACTAAGACCAAAGCCACCGTAGCAAGTATTGATCACAACATATCGAACACCAGTTCTTAGATCTTCTAAAAACTTTTGTGCGTCAGTCATTTTTTACCTTTCTTTTTCTTTTTACGTTCTATAGGAAAATCGACAGGATTGTCAGTGTTAGAAAAATGTGGAAGATTAAATTTATGTTCTTCGATAGCAGCTTTTAAAGCTTCTTCCACGAATTGATTAAATGTGATATCAAGATCGTGTGCCATCTTCATATAAGTCAACAGTTCTTCGTCTGTGAAATCTACAGGAACTTTTACACGAGTGTCGTAGTCTTCGCCTTCACGGATAGCCAGACCCTTTTGGATGAAATCATCATCAACATCCAGATCAACATAATTAACATTGTCCCAGGCTTCGTCGATTCTAACATCACGCTCGATGCTTTCATCAGTGTGTTGATTTTTAAAATCAGGATTGATCAGTCGATATGCACGGTTATGAACATAGTCGTGTGCTTGGACTTCGTATACTACCTGTGTTTTAGTATCAAAAATCACACAAAAACTATGACCGCTTTGATCACCGTTCCAAGAATCTAGCGCATGGGCATCTGGACCATAACAGTTCCAGCAGTAATCGCTGCCTTCAGTAATACGATAGTCTACCAATTCCATCCATTCTTTAAGAGTAATCATAACTTGCCTTTCTAATATGATATATGTATTATAACATCAAACGGACTTTTTGTCAACTGCGGATTTTTCTAGTCGCATTTTTTCCAAATGATCAACCAATCTATCGTATTCTTCCTGGCTAAGGTTTTGCATAGGATCGTGAGAGTGATGGCCACCAAAAATACTAAAACTATCTCTGGTAAAAATGGTTACTGGTTTCCAAAATTTATGTAGAATATTGTTAATCACAACTATTCCAATAATTAGGCCTGTTAGCCCAAAAATGAATAGAATGCTGCCTGATAAAAATGTTGATGCTTGTTCCAAACTCACTGATCTTCCTTTCTTGCTTTACTGTAATCAAACCAACCTAACACTTCCGAAATTTCTCTATTTTGGTCCGAGATTAATTTTTTGGTGTGTTCTGCCAAAAGACGTTTGGCATAGGGATAAATTGGAGAACTGGCTACTTTCAGATCCCATGCCCTGGTCTTGAAACCGTTGGCGTAGTAAATCTTTTGATAGTTCTGTTCCATTGCTGTTTTCATTTCCGGTGTAGCATATACACCAAAATGTTCTAAGGCCAAGTTCATTGCCATTAAATGTGTAGTGGCAACTCCATTCCAATAACAGATATATTCGTCTAATTTTGGCAGATATAGAAGAACTGGTTTTGGATCAAGCAGGCTCCAAGATTGTTCAGAACGCATTTTGATAGTCCTCGTCTGATGTATAATGTTGTTTGGCGATCGGATTGCTTTTTACAGCATCCAATAATCCGTCTACAGGACGATAACCATAAGTCCAATATTTGACTAACCGTTTGGCAGCATCTGGTTGTAGGGGTAATTGCATACGAAGATTACGCTCGCGAATATCGCGAGCAGTATGATCTCCTAGCATCCAATCGTTGCCGGCTGTGCCAATCTTGCATACTGTGATATCGAAATTATCGATAACATCTTTAAGGCTAGTGAAATATCTACGCTTGATGATCTGGATAGTCCATGTTTTTTTATTATCTTTATCCCAATATCCTAGTGTAGTAGCGTTTTCACTTTCAAACTTATTGCTCCAACGACCGTAGCTCTTTATATGATCGATAACTTTTTTAGCTTGTTCGGCAGAAGCACAGAACACGTCAATGTCGTTATCGCCTACTGGCTGACATTGATACCATCGCAGACAAGCACCGCCTGCGATCCATGGACCTTCTTTGAGATGCGGAAGGATTAGATTAACTGGTTCTTGGTCTTCTCTATGGACGCAAGGAAATTCTATAATATCAACTGCTTTACCGTGGTTAACACTTACAGGCGCAGGATACGAATCGAATTCAAAGTCTTCAAAAATCTTACTTAGGATCGAGCCCATTCTTTTCTTCTTTCTTTCGTTCTATAGGTGGAGGAAAATAAGGTTCAATAACATAGTGTTGAGCACCCCACCATCCAAATGCACTCAAGAAACCCCACATCACGATTTCAATAACCATCACGCAGCCTTTTGTTCTGGAACTGGAACTGGTTCACCGCCGTCTGGATCAGGCGGGGTTGTGTCGTTGTCATCGTAGAGTTGACCTTTAAAGAATTCAAGTTGATCAATCATTTGTTGACAACCTGCCTTATTCATGGTAATCTCGCTGTAGCCCATTTGAAAACTAACACGGTTGTTGTCAGTTAGGCCCAGGCGATAAAAAATCTTAGCAGGTTCTTCTTTTTTGGGTTCTGGTTTAGGTTCTGTAGGCTCTACTAGTTTAGGAAAGTCTACAACGTTACCTTTATCTTTTTTGCCAAACAAATTAAACATTTTCTTATCCCAATTTATATCTAAATTAAACCAACGCCCCCAGGGTGGAAACACAAAGGGAGCAACTAGAACAGATAACCATGCTATCTGTATTTGCGGTGATAGGTCTGCTTCGATAAAAAATATATCTAGCATACCTATCACTAGGTAGAGGGCACTACACCAAAATAGGTAGTAGCCCCCTGAGCGTCCGAAAATCTTCATTACTTGTTAATCATCAAGCCAGTCATGTTGCTTGGCACAATGATAGTCTGCACCTTACCATTCTTAATACCTTCGGAGATATTAAGTGCAGCCTGAGCGTTCATGAATGCGATCGAACTGGCTGAGTTATTAGCCAAAGCAGCCATACGTTCTGCTTCTTTCTTAGCAGTCTGCACTTCTACTTCTTTTTGCTTGTATTCGTTCTTAGCACGAACAAGAGCATTGGCTGATTCTACAACACTGTCTGCTGGAACGATATTACGAATCAACACCTGTCCAACCATCAAACTGCCGTCCAACTTTTCATCAGCAAGCGACTTTTGGATCTGTTCTTTAATAGCGATTTCCATCTGTGTGCGGTTATCTGCCATGTCCAATGCTTCATACTTACGTGCTTCTTTGTAGATAGCATTACGAGTAGCTTGAACGATGTAGTTATACATCAAGTAGATGTCGCCATTGTGTCGTGCATGGAATGCCTGACTCTTTTGTGAATAAAGCTCTGCTACCTGTGCTTGATTAATGTTATAGATAACCACAGCATCAAAGTCTTTCATAGTGCTGTTGTCTTTGGCTACAGGAGTCATGTCTTCAAGTTTGACATTAACGTCTTTGATAGGGAATGTGAGCACATCACCGATCAGCACCTGATTAAACGAACCGGGCAATAGTTCTCCACTTTGAACTTGTTTGTCAAAACCAACTCGAACACCGACTTCACCGGTTTCGATACGAGTGCAGCCAGTAGCCAAAACGGCTGCGGCGAGAATAGAAAGAGTTGCGATACGCTTCATTGTGTGTGTCCTTTAAAATAAAACTACGATAAACATCATTACCACTACTGTTAGCAGTGAAACGATTATACTATAACCTAGGGTCTTTGTCAACGACCATCTTTCCTTTCCGGTCATATTCCTCCATGTTGTAATGACAAAATGGATGACTGCTGCCAAAAAGGCAAATACCAAAACAAGTCTAATCATTTTCTTTTTCCTTAACTAGTTTGCACATCAACATAAAATGATCGTAGGCCTTACGAACACTTTCGTGACTCATAAGTTTGTCTGCTTCAACCATCATTGCTTTAACACCTGCCTCTGCGGCATCTCTTGCACAACCGTAGGTCATATAATAACGTTCGTTGTCAGGCAAGGTGTCCATTAACTTTTCGTAGGCTGTTCTCTGTTCTAGGTTAAGCGGACTTTTTGTAGGTCTAATTTCACCAGCTTTACGAATAACCTCAGCTATAGAATCTTCGGCAACACGGCCAGCGGCTATCATCGGAGCAAGAGCAGGATCGATATTGAAGCGACGACTACTACCTCCGGGATAGCACATAACCAAATGATTACCTTTTGGAAAACTATCTAGATAGTCTGAATCATACTCAGCCACAGGCACATACCTGCGACCTTTCTTTTCGTAAAAGATTTTTTTCATATTTCAACAACTTTCATAGGATCCCAACCAGTATCTTCGTAACCATCATAACCACGTGGGTTACATACCACACGAGTTTCGCCTATCATGTAATCAAACGGATGATGGGTATGTCCATGAGTCCACAGTTTGATCTGAGGACGGTCAAGCATAACATCTTCCAGACTGCTGTGATAAGCACCGTTCATTAGGTATTCGCCTTTATATTCCTCTGCGACACTTTGAAAACTAGGGCTATGATGACCTACGACTACGCACCGCTTGTCTTTGTTTTCATCGACAATCAGTTTAATATAGTCAAGAGTTAGTTTATGACGTTCTACAGTGTCAGCAGGTTTGAGCCTGCGGAATCCTGCTTTGTCGTTGACAGTGGCACGATAGTCCATCATCATGTCACGAACAGCGTGTAAGGTCAACGGATCAAATTTGTTCATGTCAGTCCATAAGGTTCCGCCGACGAATACAACATCGTCAATAACCTTGGTGTCACGCTCTAGGAAGTAGACATTTTCATGGACCATGCAAGCTTCACGCAGTTGTTCGATTCCGTCAAAAAATCTACCATCGCTGTAAAACTCGTGATTACCTGCCACATAAACCACATGAGGAAATTGGAAACTGCAACGTTTCAAAAAGTCACGAAAACGGATGCCGTATTCACTTTCAGGCTTGTGGACTTTTGAAGCCACCATGATGTCACCAGATAGAATCAAGACATCTGTATCTCCAGCATTCTTGATGAGGATGTCTGCAAATTCTAGGTGTAAATCGGATACAATTTGGATTTTCATAACTGGAGCTTTCTAAGAAATATACGCATATTATAGCATCACTTAATTACTACGTCAAGTGGTTAAATACTGCTATAAAACCCGGGAGCGAACAATGAGCGACATTTTCAAACTAATTGGCGATTTAGGTTTTCCAATCGCTGTAGCCTTAGCTGGCGGATATTTTGTATACTTAACAATTAAATTACTGCTTCAGGGTGTTTTGGGCAGCATAAAAGGTATGCAGGGTATAATTATTGCTTTAGATAATCGTGTAAAAACTATGAATCACGATGTGGTTCGTATCGATACTATTGTGAGTAACGCATTGGGCTTAAAACCCGATGTTGACCGTATTGCTCGTGCAGACGGCAAAAATGATGCAAGAAGAGATTAATGTTATACGTAGATTATCAATGGGATTGTAGTCCTAATGGAATTATATTAGATGAAGAATTTAATTCTGACAAGTTGGGTTGGAAGGGCGGTGACTATTTTAAATTAGTTAATATCAATGGTCGTCAAATGTTAGTTAAAGTAACAGACTTTGAAAAATTTTTAATTAAGGGAGCTACAGAAAGTGAGCAAACTAAGTGAATGGTATGATTCATTGCCCGAGCATACCAAAGAATATTTAAAACGTCAGCCTGTATGGCATGATGGTGATCTGTATAAATCTTTAGCGATAGGAGCGGTCGTGGGATTTATCATAGGATTCGTTTTAGGCTATGAAGCAGCCTGGAAACCTGTGATTCAAAGTTTCAGACCTTTAATAGGTTAATGTTATTTGAAGCATTTATGGTGTTTTATCTGCTAGAATGTTTGGTGCTGATTTCTGTAGCTGTGTGGTATTTTTACGAGCCAAAGAAACAGACAAAAAAAATTTATAACCCTTGGGGATTCTGGGGTGAGGAGAAATAAATGGATGTTGTAGAACTCATTAACAAATATGGTTTTCCTATCGTAATGGCGGTAGGATTAGGTTACATTATCAAATATGTTTGGACTTGGAGCACTCAAGAAGTTAAGCCAGTTATTTCAGAAGCCAACACAGTTCTTGTAGCTCTAATTGATCGCATCCGTATGCTAGACAACGACCTTATTCGTTTAAATCAAAAGGTCAACACTGTGTTACATCTTCGCGGTAAGATCATTGAAGGCGATCGTGTCATGGAGCAAATGAAAGTAGAGAAAGAAGCTAACCAAAAGTTTGATGAAGCTTCTAAATTAGATGATAAGAAAACTGCTGCTTCCGGAGAAAGTTAATAGTTAGTAGCGATAAATTCTGCTTCAGGAATACGTGTATGTGTATTCTTTGATCCTAAAACAACTACTATCCTTCTTCCAACATCTGTATCTAACATCATAACGATACATCCGCCGCTGGCTCTAATCCACCCTGTTTTACTTACTATGAAGTCGTGACGCTTGCCTATAATAGGATTAGTGTTTCGGAATATTAGCCATTTCTTCTTTATTTTAATTTTCACTTCGCTCATTCCGCTAGCTTCTCGAATTTCTGGATAATATTGCGCAGCCTTTACCAGTTTGATAAGATCATATGCGGTGCTGACATTCATTACTCCTAGTCCGGTTGGGTCTACAAATCTACTGTTAATCATACCGAGTTTTTTAGATTTGGCATTCATGGCCTTTACACACTCAGTTCGACCACCCGGATAATTTTGACACAACATTTCAGAAGCACGATTATCAGAATGAACTATAGCTAATTGTATCAGTTCTCTACGTGTATAGGGTTTGATGAATTGATCGAGATCTTGATCAGCATCTAGCACTACCATAACAGTCATTAATTTTGTTATACTAGCAATACTACGTTCTTGATAGATATTTTCACTTTGGATTATATCACCCTCACCGTTGGCCACTAGCCAAGAAACAGCCGTGATGTCCTTTGCCAAGACAGGCCAACAGAGAAATAGCAATATCGAAAATATAATATTCTTCACGGTTTGCAAATAGTTGTGGGTTTGATGCCATTCAAACTAAAGCATTTAAGAAAGTTTTCCATATCGTCGTTGATACTAATTATTTTGGCCGGTGCCATAAATTTGTATTGTAACATCAACCAGACGGTATAGTCAAACCACCAATCTAAGGGAGTATACATCATTTTTCGTGAGCGATAAACTCGCCGTTCCAGTTATCTGGTAGGTCTTGTTGTTTCATAAACTCACAACGCTCAATCCAAATCTTATAATACTTGTCCATTTGACCTCCAAATGTTCCGGTTAACTCTTTACACATTGCCGCAGCGTCGTCAAACTTTTTAGCTTTATATCGTGATTGCATGGTATTGTAACGTAGTAGATCTTTACTCCAATCTGCTCCGTTTGGACGTAGTGCTGTATAAATTAAGTCTGCTACAGATTTGCCTTTTGGTTGTAGATTATCGATGCACAGATAGAAGAAGTCATCTTTGGTTCTGTTATATGTTTCTGCACCGATAATACATAGCACACCATATGCTTTACAACGTGCTTCTAGACGTGCGGCCGTGCTGACCATGTCACCTAAGATGTCGTAACTGTGTCTATCAGTGCTACCCATCTCACCAATGAAACCGATACCTGTGTTACAGCCCCAACCCATTGCGGCCGGTGGTAAACCTTGTGCTTCCATTTCTTTAGTGTATGCGTCAACTGCGTCTAACATCTGTAAGCCGACAGCAACAATAGTGCGAGCATGATTAGGATCTTCAATAGGTGCACCATGTATGTGCATACTCGCATCGCCTACATACTTAATAACCATACCTTTGTTGTCCATGATAGGACGACTGATAGCATCCATGTAACCGTTCATGTATTTGCCTAAGCCAGCAACGTCATCTCCATAGTGTTCACCAATAGGAGTAAAGCCACGTAGGTCACTGAACATAACACTTACGTCTTTACGCACACCACGTTTGATCAAGTCTGGATCTTTCTGTAGCATCTCTACTACTTCCTTTGAGCAATAGCCAGCAAACTGTTTCTTTATGGCTTGCTTCTGTAAGAACTCACTTACAAACTTGACACCGTAGGCATGCAAAGCGACCAAGAGTAAGCCAACTCCAGGGGCAGTAGCGTCAAATAACCATAGAAAGCTATCGAACACAAGAAAACTACCAACGACCATGCCGCCAACCAACGCCACTGTTGTAATAAGACCTGCATATACATACCTCGTTAAAAATAATAATAAGATGCCTGCTATAGCAATGGTTAGTATTTCAACACCATCTGCGTAATCAGGACGTTGTATAACCACATTGTTAAACATAGTGCCTAATACTGCTGCTTGAACTTCATGTGGCCATACTGAACCAACTGCTGTAGGCACAGGATTACCTAAGCCAGCTGCTGCTACTCCTACGATAACTACGGCACTGTTAAAATCTTTAGGCAGTTCCGTCATTGATACTGATTGAGATCTTTGACTCCAATCGATCCACACACGACCTAGGTTGTCTGTGCTTATAGGACCAAATTGCGGAATACGCATTTTTTCAACACCGCCTTCAAACAGTTTTATCTGTGTAGTTGAGTCACCAGCAGCCACACGCAGAGCTTCCATGGCTAGGCTTGGATACACTCTACCATCTACAGCTATCACCAAAGGCATACGTCTGTTTACACCGTCTACTTCTGGCAGTGTGTTCACAATACCGACTCCGGCGGCACGACGTTCTATATCTGGAATATTGGCTATGATGCCTGGATAGGAGATGATCATCTCCGAAAATTCTGCACCTATGACTGCTGTGCCCGGCTGCTTGGGAGTATTCTTCATACGGTCCGCAGGCATGTTAGGTATGACTACTGGAAACTCGTTTAGAGTTGCTGCCATCGAACCGTCACCGCCCTGACGATCCTTTTCAGTCATTAGCACGTTGAAAACCACTAGTCCGGCATTACGTCTATATAGATCCTCTATTAGTCTAGCATAGATGTCTCTGTTAAAGGGCCACTGTCCGTATTTGTCTAGAGCACTTTCGTCTATGTTTACAGTAACAATATTATTTTCTGTGGGGATTTTATTAGTTATTAGTGTGTCAAAGTAGCGTAATCTTATACTTTCTACAAAGACAGGATCGGCGATTCTTATACTTAAAATAAGTGCCAATGTTATTAAAGCAGTCCATGGACTTAGTAGGTATTTTTTCATCATGATGTATTTACCGTAAAAAAAGCCCGCCGAAGCGGGCTTGTAGTTGGGCTATGCCCTATTATTGTTATTATTAGAATCGATAAATTACATTTGCCCCATAAACATTACTGCCGCCTTGATTTGTTTCTAGTCTGTCTGCACGGATATTAAATGTCAAGTTGTCCTTTTCTTGGCTGAGACCTACTCCTAACTGTTTAACTCCATCTGTGTGATATAATGCAGTAGCATTGAATATTCCTTTCTTAAGAACTGCACCTGCTGTAGCATAACCGTAGTCTTGGTTTAGATTATTAACTCTATTAGATACAGTTACTCCTGGTAACACATCGATGTTGGCCATATAACTGTTAGCTGATCTCTGTCCATATGTTGCACCTACTACTGGACGAATCATTTCGTCTGGCCCGAATCCAGGACCAACAGCTTTTACAGAAACACTAGTATCTTGTCCTCTAGTCTTGCCTGTAACATTTGGTAAGCTGGTGTTGAATGCCTGTGTGGCTAACAATCTACTGTCGCCGGAAGTTGTAACATTTACACTAGGTGTTGCTGAAACATTATAATCAGTCATGCTGTGCTGAACAGTTCCGCTGATATCAAACCCTTCAACATCTTTCTTGGTTAATGTAGCACCTAACTGAACAGTCTCGGAACCTACAGAACTAGCATTGCCGGATAGGCGTGTGTCAATCTTATTGATACCGAATCCTAATTTTAAATCACCTTCGATATCTTTGGAATGTCCTACTCCTAATACTGTAGAATGTCCGCGATATCCGTCTGTGCTATGATCATAATATCTATAGGTTAATGTCTTACCGAACTCGGTATTTCTATTGATCATTGCCTGTAGTTGATTTACAGTTGCGATCTGGTCAGTTCTTAAACCTACTGAAACCGCATAGTTAGCACTACGTCCAATACTGTCATTGGTTACTACATCATAATCGCCTGTAACAGTTGATGTTGTAGTAGCAGTAGAACTAGTATCTGTGTATGTGCTAGTTGGTGCAAAATCATTTGCTGTTACTGTGGTTGTGGTTCTATCATAAGTGAATCTAGTTGGAGTTGTGATAGTATACAACTCGTTAGCAGTAATTACACCTGCTGTAGAAACTGTCAGTGTCTTAGCACCTTGAACTGATGTAGGTGTTGATCTTGTGTTAACTAGACTGCTGTTGTCAATACCATTACTTACCCATACAGCATCTCCAATAGGTGTTGAGCCTGTAGCAACGTCATTGTGTGTAACATCTACAGAATGATAATAGTTTTCTGAATTAGTTAAAGATGAAGTAGCCGCTGTAGTTGTGCTACCATCACTGTATGAAGTAACAATATTTCTTGGCGTTGTAGTAATACGCCCTACTTCGGTTGTAGTTAGACTATTGTAATTTCTTGTTAGATAGTTACCAGCAACTAACGAAGTTGAAATTACAACACTGTCTCCATTAGTATCTGCCCAAGTAGGTGTGCCGTTAACTGTAGTAGTTCCGGTAATTGTAGGAGTGCTGCCACCTGTGCTGGCCGCTGTAGTTGCTGAACCAACATCTACTAAGGTTCCTCCACCTGGTGCTGTTCCAGGTGTTCCACCGCCTGCGCCACCTGTGACTGCTGAGCTGGCTGCGCCGAATGCGCTAGGGCCAAAAATATAAGCATAAGATGCTGTTAAAGTATCGCCGCTATTGACGCTGGTCCAATGGAACGTTAGACCGATAGTATCGTCACCGTTACAATAAAGGACTCCGGTCCCACAGGTTGTATTAGCATTAATATATGCTGCGGCATCGGTAGACCATCCAGTGATACCTGCACGAACGTTAGATGCTGCGGAATATAAACCTAGGGCATATCTAGAAACTGTGGCTTCTGAGAAAGCTACGTTTGTCGATGGAATAGCACCGTAGCCTAAAACGTTATCTGTTGATGAACTATCGCCAGGCATGCCTTGGCTGTCCGGATCGATAAATTTAGCAAAGTAAACATTTGATGCAGCACCACCTGCAACGATTGTGGAAGTGATATCGATATAAGGTTTACCGGTAGCCAATGTATAGGCGTTGCTCACAGTCCATGAATTTGAACCATATGTGGCAGCACCCGTCCATGTTAAAGTGTTACCGTTGCTTAGTGTTAGACCACCGGTTTTGGTGATATCTAATCCCCAAGCATTATTATTAGTTTTATTTGTCGAATCAACTTTTAAAGAAAAACCATCAAAAGGAGATCCTGGTGTTAGATAGTCGTAGGCAGCGTTAAATGTGCCTGTGCCAGTAGGATCAAATAATAGACCGGGACTTGTATTTCCGCCGCTACCTAATGTTCCTGTATTTGTGTTAACACCTGCTTTAACCCACTCATTTTGTAGTAGGCCCATGCCTGTTCCAGTTACGCTGGCTGTGTCGGCCAAGGCACCAGATGCCATCAATGCCACTATGGTGGCTATTATAGTTTTTTTCATTTTCGCTCCCCAACTTTATAATTTTTTTTGGTGTTGGTATACTATTATTTAAAGCAAAAATGATAAAAATTATACTATCGGTTTTTTTAGATGATTTCTCCAAGAAGATTAGATTCTTCACCGACTCCGAGGATACAGGAAACATCGGGAGTCATTTGTAACAAAGTCCAACTACCAGTTTTTGGATTTACAAAAAGACTGTATTTGCTGTCGTCTTTGATATCTCTAGCGACCCAAACGGGTTTTTCGTTAAATTTTTCTGCAAGAGCTTTAACAACTTTTTGAGTTTCGTCGCAGATCAACGACTTTCGGATTTCAAACGCTTGGGCGTTAGCTATAGAGCTGGTTAGGCATAATAGGAACGCCAATGCTAATTTACGCATGGCATACTCCTTAAAATTATATTTATTGCTGAGTTATAGTAACACTACTAGTCGAACCCTTGTTAACATTTTGTATGATGGTCTGACCATCTTGTATCAAGGTAAATGTTGCATTTTTAGTAGTATCAAAAGTTACTGTGGCATTGTGTGTGCCTGCTTTATATAGTGTAACTTTGGTCTGATCATCGTTGAAGTAATACAGTAGACCCAATGGTTTGTTTGAACTATAGTTCGGAAGTATAGGATTGTCTAATTCGTTATTAAGCAAAGAAGCATTTTGTCTGTCTAATTCATTTAGAGCGTTAAACTCTAAAAGATCTGCATTTAGATCGTTTCTATCCAGCGCCGATTGTTTATCCAGAGCGTTCTCATCAAGTTTTGTATATTTTAATAGATCAACATCCAGTTCATTAAAATCTAATAAACTTTTTTCTTTCTTTATTGTGCCTGCATGTGTATCGTCGGGTATTTCTTTCGGCTTGCTGATGATTAACATATTATTAATATTAGCCTGATCTAATTTTACTACCACTGGCTCTGAAGGAGGTTGATAAGCACTGTTTACCAATGTAGCTTGATAAGGAACATCTAATAATACTACTCCAGCAAAATTGCTGACTTCAATAGCACCAGTAACACAACCTTTTTCATCACAGCTAGGCAGTAGCATAACTAGACTACGACCTAATTCATCCACAGTCATTGAAAAATCTGTGCCACGAACAGCGATACTGGCAGTAGGAGTTTTGATAGCCACTTGTTGAGGATTGTTTTTAGCTATCTGGCCGCTGGCATATCGAGCTGTGCCTAGAGCCATTTTCATTCCTAACTTACCAGCACCCTTCTTTGGATCGTAGACAAAATCGTCTATGATAATTTTACTGTGTTCAGTAAGTTTGACAATAGTCTTATCTTCAAACGTTAACTGAGCTTTGGCTCTAGCTGTGCTTACAGCATCATTCATTTCCACAGCCGTATTAACACTGGCCGAGATAGATTTCTTATCTCGGATTATTTCAGTGGGACCTGTCTGTTCTGTTACCTTGCCGACGCCCGCTAGTGCGTTAATCGGATTGAGTAACAGTAACGTTATTATTAGAACCGTTGCTGGTAATAACTGCATTTTTAGCGAATGCTCCACTCTGTGTCAATGTTACTGCATTAGCAACACTACTGGTTCCACTACCTGAAACTGTGATCTCTCCCGAATGTAAACCAACTCCTGATGCTGTATGTGTTACATTATTGTAGTTTCCGTTGATAGAAATTTTACTCTGTGTTACACCACCACTTAGAGTTTGAACTGTGTTATTGTTATTACCTGTTATTTCAGATCTAATTATACTTGCATTACATGCCGAACTCAGTGCAGTTCCGCAACCGATAGTCTGTGTATTATTGCTACCATCGGCCGATACAACCACGGTCGCTCCGGTTCCATTACTTTCGTTGTTAATAACCATTCTTACAGTATTGCTTGCACCGATTTGACTGATAGTAACATTATTATTGTCACCTCTTATCAGTGCTGCATCATCGTTATTTCCAGTGCCGCCAACGTTTCCGTTAACTAAGTTGCCGGCGCCTGTTTGTGTTACAGAAACAATAGAATTATCACCAATTTGTTCCATGTAAACATCATTGGCGTATACACCCGATGTCATCATTCCAGACGCCACTAGAATTGCAAGTAATTTTCTCGACAACTTGCCATCGCCTGTCTTGCTTTTGATCATTTTGATCGCTCCTTGGTGCATTATTTTTGCACCTTAATAAATTGACTTGGTATCCATCCCTCTACTTTATTAAAACGAACACGAACGAACCACTGTTCTTGTTCGATAACTTCAACCTCGATTCCAGGTTCAAGTTTACCTAATGTATCGCTGGTTCTGTATTTCTCTGTTCTTATATTGACCCAGTCCTGAATTATTCCTCTCTGTGTTTGTTTTTTAGGTATTGATACATTAGTTTGTGATCCCTCTTTGGAAGGGGTTTGGATGACTGGCTCGGTCCTAGTTTCTGGGTTTCCTCTTTCAACTTTTCCGTCATTGGTGTTGTTGTCCTTTGTGGACGAGCTTTCTGCGGATCCTTGACTCTCGGTTTTCTTTTGAACCAACTCATCTTTCTTTACCTCCTCAGGGATTACAGGTTTAGTCTGCTCTATAACTGGTGGTGCTACAGGCGCAGATTCTACTACAGATTTTGGCTTTTTAAATCTCCACAATCCTTTCTTCTCGCCTTCTACAATCATATCGTAAACAGCCTGTTCTATAGCCACACGCACAGCATAGGTAGTTGGTTCGTTAAGTGCCGCACCGTTTTCCAGCTCGATGGCCTTTGTGCCAGCGTCTACAAAACGAAGAACTCCTACGTTATGTTGTGTGCTATAGATTGTTTTAGATACTGCATTGGTTATCAACACTTCGCCACTGTTGACACTAACCAGTCGCATAGATATAACTATCTCATCTACTCTGTATTGTTGACTTCCGCCAATACCTAAAAATCTCGCTCCATTACCACCAGAGCGAATGTTAGAATCATAACCGATGATACCACCTTCGATCATGACTCCAGCCACTGTCATTGGTTTAAGGGGCCTAGCATCTTTGCCCTCGTAAACTTCCCGTTGGTTGCGAATCAATTGTCTTTCTTTGACGAGGTTATCTAACCCGACACGTTCAACCACCTTAAACCAATTCTTTGAGTCCTGTAGTGCCTTGATTAAAAACACTTCAGCACCCTGTGTTACAGCCTTGCTGAACACAGCTAATCTATCATTGGGCTTCATTTGCCCTGTTTTGTCCATGAATCCGTAAACCGCTATGGCTATCGGAGGACCATCTAATTCTGGCAGTGTGCTAGATAGACTTTCTTTGGTCTTTAAAGCCACTGGTTCTTCTTTGGCTGCATCCATATGGATATGCGCACATCCTGTTAAAGATGCTGCTATTAACAAAGATATCAGAGTGCGTTTCATTAGAATGCAAAGCTCGCTATTGGAACGGTAATTTCAGTTCTGCTACCGTTTGACTCTATAATCGTAAGGGTAACATCGCTGGCTGATTTTACCCAACTGATGTTAGTTCCTTGGAAATTCATTGTGCCGCTGTTGCCGGTGCCTTCGGCAAACATTTGATCCGCTAGTTGTTTAGATAATTGTGCGTAAATACGTGCTTCTACGTTAACTAGGAATTTGCTGAGGTTTGTTTGTTTTGCGGCTGCTTCTGCCTTAGCGATTGCCGCGGCTTCTTCTGCTTTGATTTCTTTCTTTTTATTTTCTTCTAGTTGATAGATAGAAAGAACGTGTTGACTGTAGCCATTGCCTGGTATAAAGGCTGGACTTTGAAAGTTGTGAACTAGCTCTGCTTGAGCTAAACTACTAGCAGAGACTAGTAGTAAAACTAGTGCTCTTTTAAACATGATTCGCTCCCGGTAATCGGTATTAGTATTTAGAGCGAATCAATGAAAAATTAAAGTATACGTTTAATTTAAGACAATTTAACCAGCATTAGGAATAACTTGTGGAGCCATCTCTCTGGGTTGAGAAGTTCCTGGGTAATAGATATAACCCCATTTTACTGTGCTGTTATTTCCAAGAATTTGAGAACCATTTACGGTATATTGATAAGCACCAGGCGATAAAAATAAAACACCTTGCCACCCGGCAAAATCTCTGTAACCGTTATAGCAGGCAGTTAACCAAACGTTAAAAAATTCATTCGAGCCTGCTGCGGCAACAAGTTCATCAGCATAAGCACCATTGAACCAAGCCTGAGCTGCTGCTCTTAAAAATTGTTCTTTGGGGAAATCGGGCGGTAGTTTTCCAGCCATAAAAGAAGGAGTTATTCCGGCCATTTTTTTAGGACCTTCCTCTTCTGGAGGCGGTGGTGGAGGCGTTCCCGTTTCTTTAGATTTTGCCAACAGCTTTTCATATTTTGCTTTGGCTGCTATGCTTTTTTTAGTTTCTGCTTTAGTCATGTTAAAGTTAGCTAAAGCCTGAGTCATTCCCTTTTGATCGATAGCTTTGAAAGGTATTAGTCTACCTCCTCCGCCACCTTTCACTTCTACTTTGCCCACTCCGGCTACTATCAAGTCGCCGCCGCGACCGAATTCGTCTACTGTAGCACCTTGAGCGTAGGTAATATTTGGGCTCATGATAGCCATAGCAGCTTCGCCAGGGCCTGCATCATTTTTTCCGCCTTTATAATCTACCAACTTATCGAATAGTTTTTTTGCAAAGCCATCATCGACAATATTAGATAACGGTGCAGGTGCATTCATACCTTCTTTAGGAAATGCAACATCTAGTTTGATAAAATCATAGGCAACTTTTTGGTCAGGTTTTTTAGTAAACTTGGCCATGAATGCTTTTACTTCCTCGGTAGTTCCTAATGTAGGAATTAATTTGTCGAGATAGTCTACAGCAGATTTGGCATCCGCATCACCACGTGCTTCTATGTAATTCCTAATTCTACCAGTTAACGGTTCGCCTACCAAAGTTTTATAAACTTCAGGAAATATCGGAGAATCGCTGGGAGTTTTTTGTAATCGGGTAATTACACGACTTTTTATTTGCGGATTTTCAGTAAGGAATTCAAATGCTCTCATACGAGTATTTATCGTATTTCGGGAAACAGGCAATCCTGTATAAACACACGAACATCGTCTTCGTCTAGCCCTAGGCTAGTCATTACACGCGGTGTATGAGGATTTTGCTTCTGATTTTGAGCATAAAAATTCTGCTCAAACGTAGTATCTGCTACTTTGTGATTGGTTTCACCTACGGTTTCTAAGTAATGATTTACCATGATATGTGCTAGACTTTCTATCTGTGCTAGTTCTTCTTCTTTGCTGACATTACCTGCAGCCACCATACTAGGGCTAAAAATGCGCTGTGCCCAGTCCGGAAGTTCACGTTTACGGATCCATTCGTATCTGCTAACTTCTTCTGCAAAATATTGGATCATATCATGTTCGCGATCTGCCGTAGGGCTGTAGTCTATAAAACAGCCTGTGATCTTATTTTTGCCAGCAATCACATCAAAACCAAAAATAGGTGCCGGGTTATGGATATGAGGGAAAATACAGCAATGCATCATCCAGAGGCCCTTTGTGGATCGGGCGTCGACTACATCGACGTGAGCTCTACGATAATTCTCACTGGTCCAAACCCTATTAACCCATCCCGGCTGATTAAATCTTTCCATACCGGGTTCTTGTGTTTCAACGCCAGTGCGGTCAAAGGACTGTTCTAATAGATGTTGTATACCTATTAGCGTATTCCAGACTTTACTCTCCACGATATAGATCTCGCATCATCTTGATAGCATATTTGAATGCTACACGGGCTTCGTCACCTAGATCATCTGTTAGGATTTCACGGATAGCTGTTTTCATAGTGTCAGCATTTTCAAAATCATAAAACTTACCACTTGAAATATGTGCTACCTGTTTCTTGATAATCTGTCCACCGAATAGGTCGCCCATGTGTCGGCAATATAAATGTGCTTTAACAAGATGCTTGCGTGAAGGATCGTTTCCGATTCTGTGTAGATATTCTTGATATTCTAGTGTAGATGGTGTTAGATAACAATAGCTACCGTCATCTAGTTCTACAAAGTCAGCATGGATAGCATGTAGTCGAGGAAGGTCTGGCATTGTATCAAGGAATCCTTGACGTTTACAATACCACTCAATAGGATCATAAATTGCTAATAGATTATAAAGATAGTTTCTGTAATCTTCTTTGCCAATCTTACCACTGAGTAGCATCTTAGCAAACTTAGTGGTTTCTGCTTCGTGATGCAGATCTTTAGTGATTTCTCTTAGACTCATTCTTGTTCTACCTGTATGCGTAATGGCGATCCGTTTTGTCTTGCGATTTGTGTTGCTTCGATCCCACGTTGCTCGGCAATTTCATGTGTATAAATGCCTGCCACTCCGCTCCCAGTTTCGTGAATCTCAAGGGTAATTTCTTTGGCTCGCGTTTCTGAATGTTTAAAAATATTAGTCAGGAGTTCAATGACTAATTCCATTGGTGTTTGATCGTCGTTTAAAAAAATAACTTTCCATAGACTGGGCGGTTGTAAAATTGTTACGACTTTTTCTTCAATTTTCGCTTCGGTGGTCATATCTACTCCGTTTTTGATATTTATAGGGGAAGTTGCCTTCCCCTATATTTTATTACTTAACGTCTACAATGTCAATGATTTTTGGTTTTGCAGACTCAGGAATGTTACGGACTAACTTAATAGTCAACATACCGTTTTTAGTTTCTGCACCGACTACTTCGATGTGTTCTGCAAGAGGAAACTCTTTAACAAAATCACGAGTCGCTAGACCACGATGTAGATAAACAATGCCTGGCTGTTCATGACGAATAGATTCGGCACCTTCGCCTTTGATAATTAGAACATTGTCTTCAACAGTGACAGAAATTTCGTTTTTTTCAAACCCTGTTACTGCTAACTGGATCTCGTATTGATTCTCGCCAGTTTTGAGAATGTTATGTGGCGGGTAGTTGTTGGACACGCTGTTTGCAAAACGACGTTCCATTTGGTCGAACATTGTGTCGAAACCTACAAGTGCTCTGCTTAGAGCATCTAATCTAGCTAGTTGATTATTCATAATTTTTCTCCTTTTAAAGTAAGAATATTTGGGCCCTATGCCCTATTACTGATCCTCATCTGAGTGATCAATAATTTCTTCGTCAGTGGACTGTTCATCCTCCGACTGATTCTTTTTACCAAAAATAGCTTCCCAGCGATTGTCAAATTCTTGTTGACTTACACTGAATGGTCGAGGTCTAGAACCTTTTCCTGCTTCTGCCATTTTTTATTCCTTCTTTTCTGTAAATGTAGCATCAACTACATCATCCTGTGTAGGTTGTGCCTGTGTCTGTGCCTGCTCTTTGGCCTGCTTCTTTTCTAGTAGAGTTTTCATTGCAGGATAAACCTTGTTAAGTTCTTCACGAATCTTTTCAACGCTGTCTCCTTTACGAGCCTCTTCTACTGCCGATACTACATCTTCGATCTCTTTAATTTCTGTTTCTGTTAATTCACTACGGAATTCTTCAAGGTCTTTGCGAACTTCGTGAACCTGTGCTTCTGCAGAATTCTTTGTTTCAATCAACTCACGTTGCTTTTTATCGGCTTCTGCGTTCTCCTCAGCTTCCTTAACCATACGCTGAATCTCAGCTTCGCTCAGGCCCGAGTCACTCTTAATGGTAATTTTGTTTTCTTTACCTGTGCTCTTATCCTTAGCAGCAATATGCATAATGCCGTTAGCGTCAATGTCAAAAGTCACTTCAATTTGCGGCATACCACGACGTGCTGGTGCAATACCTTCGAGGTTGAATTCGCCTAATAGTTTGTTGTGTTGAACAAGCTCACGCTCGCCCTGGAACACTTTAATTGTTACAGCAGGTTGATTGTCTTCGGCAGTAGAGAAAGTCTGTGTTCCTTTCGTAGGAATGGTAGTATTCTTTTGAATAATCTTAGCCATAACTCCGCCGAGTGTTTCAATGCCTAGGCTCAATGGTGTAACATCTAACAACAATACGTCATTTCGATCACCGCCTAACACCGCACCCTGAATTGCAGCACCAGCGGCAACAGCTTCGTCTGGGTTAACGTCTTTGCGTGGTGCTTTACCAAACAACTTTTCAACTTCTTCCTGCACCTTAGGCATACGTGTCTGTCCACCAACTAGGATAACTTCGTCGATGTCAGCTGGAGTAACTCCTGCGTCCTGCATAGCAACACGGCAAGGAGCCAATGAACGATTAATAAGATCTTCAACTAGACTTTCTAGTTTACTGCGAGTGATCTTGATGTTCATGTGCTTAGGACCACTAGCATCGGCTGTGATGTAAGGCAAGTTAACATCAGTCTGCGAACTGTTAGACAATTCGATCTTGGCCTTTTCAGCAGCTTCTTTTAGGCGTTGCAGTGCTAGTGTGTCTTTGGTTAAATCAACACCTTGCTCTTTTTTGAACTCGTCAACAAGGTAGTCCATGATGCGTTGGTCAAAGTCTTCACCACCTAGGAATGTATCACCGTTAGTGCTTAGAACTTCAATCTGTTTGTCGCCGTCAACATTGGCAATTTCGATGATGGACACGTCAAATGTTCCGCCGCCCAGATCGTAAACAGCAACTTTACGATCTTTCTTATCAGTCTTATCTACACCGTATGCTAATGCGGCTGCGGTAGGTTCGTTGATAATGCGCAAAACTTCTAGTCCTGCGATAGCACCTGCATCTTTGGTTGCTTGACGTTGCTGATCATTGAAGTAAGCAGGCACTGTAATAACAGCTTTGGTAACTTCGTGACCTAGATAGTCTTCTGCGGTCTTCTTCATTTTTCGAAGGACTTCGGCAGAAATCTGTGGAGGTGCTAATTCTTTGCCCTGTGCGCGAACCCATGCATCGCCATTTTTACTTTCGAAGATTTCATATGGCATTAGATCTAAGTCTTTTTGAACTTCTTTTTCTTTAAACTTACGACCGATCAAACGCTTGGCAGCATAGACTGTATTTTTAGGATTTGTTACTGCTTGACGCTTTGCTGATGCGCCAACAAGGATTTCTTCTGCGGTATAGGCAACAATACTAGGAGTAGTGCGAGCACCTTCAGAATTTTCAATAACTTTGGGGGTTCCGTTTTCGACGATAGCCACGCATGAATTGGTGGTGCCGAGGTCAATACCGATGATCTTAGACATTGTCTATCTCCTTATAAAGTAAGATCTATTTGGGCCCTATGCCCTGTAGCAATACCCTAAAGGTGCATTACTACAAAAATATTTATCTCTGATTGGCCAGAGGTGCGAACAATTTTCCGTCTAATGCAGAACTAGCTGTTCTTAGGGATTTAAACACGTTTTGAACGCCTACTGCTTGATTCCAAGCATCTTCTAGAGCGTGATGCTTTAGAACTGGTGGGCGATTAGGATTAATGCCAATATCGAAGATTGTGCGTGTGTCACGAACTTCCCAAAACTGCCAAGGAACTGCTTTGCCAATTTTACGGAAAATATGTTCGCAGATGATTACATCAAATCCAGCACCGTGGCTCCAAACACGTTTGGCTCCCCAGCAAAATTTATACAATTGATTCATAGCATCAACGATATCAATTCTTCCATTAGGATCAAACGCTTCGTCTTGTGCAGCCTTGCTTTGGTTACTCCACCAATCTAATGTAGATTGGCTAACTGTGCATCCAATTTTATCGCAACTGTCTACATCAACACGAACATAGAATTTTTCCATCGAGGGCTCTTCTATGTCAGAACCAAAAGGATCAAACTTAACTGCTCCTATGGTAAGAATCGTTGCGGAAGGGAGAACATCAAGTGTCTCCAAATCGATCATAATATCTGTATTCGTAGTCATAGTATTATTATACTTTCTTTTGTTATAGTAGTCAAGCATTATTTTACAAATACATCATTAATTTGTCTGCTAACACGAATAAATGTAGTGCATTTAGACAATTGTTTAAGTGTTGGTGCACCTACATAAGTGCAAGACGATCGAAGTCCTCCGAGGATATCTAATACCGTATCTCGAACTGGACCCTTATATTTTATATTAACAGTTCTGCCTTCGCTGCTACGATATTCTGCAACACCACCGTGATGTTTGTTCATCGCTGTATCAGAACTCATTCCGTAAAATGTAACCATTCCATCTTTGACTTGCCCGCCACCTTCGTCGTGTCCTGCCAGCATGCCGCCCAACATCACAAAGTCCGCGCCAGCGCCGAAAGCCTTAGCAACATCGCCAGGGCAAACACATCCACCATCAGCAATAATATGACCGCCAAGACCGTGAGCGGCGTCGGCACACTCAATGATAGCACTAAGCTGTGGGTAGCCCACACCAGTTTGAATACGAGTAGTGCAAACGCTACCAGGCCCAATACCCACTTTAACAATATCTGCGCCACGTAAGATTAACTCCTGTGTCATGTCCGCAGTAACAACGTTACCGGCAATAATCGTGCAATGAGGAAGAGCTGTGCGGACCTTTGCCACATACTCGCCGAATCTTTCTTGATATCCGTTAGCGACATCAATACAGATAAAATGTATTTCGGGATATGCGTTAATGATCCTTCTTAATTTTAGAAAGTCACTATCGCTAGTTCCTGTGCTAACAGCAAGGTAATTACCTCCAATTTTTCCTAACGTGTCTTGGATGTCTCCTTCGTCATAGGATTTAACTAGGCAGGTAAACATTTGATGTTCATGCAATGCTTCTGCCATGGTCAACGTGCCAACGCCATCCATGTTAGATGCCATGATGGGAACTCCAGTCCATTCCCAACCACTGTGTTTAAATTTGTATGTTCTTTTAAGATCTACTTCTTTGCGACTTGAAAGAGTAGAACGCTTAGGACGGATCAGCACATCACGGAAGTCTAGTTTGACTTCATCTTCGATACGCATTTGAAACCTTTCTTAGAATAGTTTTGCTGGTAGCTGTTGCTCACGCAATTTCTTTTTCCAACGAGCCTTGGCTGCGCCTTTTTTACGTTTGCGTTCGGTAGTTGGCTTTTCGTAGAATTCTTTCTTTCGTAAAGTATCTAGAACTCCAGAATCTTCTACTTTCTTTTTAAATCTTCTTAGAGCCTGATTAATATTCTCATGCTCTTTTACTGTAACTCCAGTTCCTTTGTGTTGGTTATAATTTTTCATGTTCGTTTTGAGATTTTCTCCAGTAAGTTTAAAATATCATCACTATTATATATTACACGATCGTTGGCCTGATGTAAATCTCTGAGTCTGCCAAAATAATAGGATTGTGGTTGTGCCGCGGTCCAACCTAAAATAACGTCTAAACCTGGATCCGAAGGGCCGTCAGCATTAAAAATTATGAGATTAGATTTTGTGGTTTTATCTAATAACCAATCAACCTTATCTCCCATCTTCCAAACGTAATTAATGATATTGTGTGGTAAGTCGGTTTGCATTAATGCGTTAGATACGATAGAACTTTGTTCTTCGTTTAGATCGACATGCAATATTCTGATACCCTGTAGTAAGATATCGTCTGGAGGGGTTACTACTAGAATTCTGTCAGTCATTTTTTAGCGTCCTGCACTCTCTGCCAAATTGTTTTTTCGCTTTGTTCGGCATTTTGCACATATCCGCTCTTTTTCTTTTCTAGTTGTTCTTGTGCCCATTTAGCAGCTTCTTCGGCTGCTTCGTCGTCTGAGAAATCTGGTTGAGCTTTTAGATATTTCATCCAGGGTAGCTCTTCGATCATTCCTCTTTCTAATAGTTTACGTTGGTGTTTTAAACTACTATCGGGATGCTCTGCCTTCCACTTTGACATAGCTTCTTTTTCAGAATGCGATGCCTGAGCAATGATATCGTGATCCTCTTCTTCTTGCACGGCCTTTTCGGCTTCAGCAATCATTTCGTTCCATTCTTCTAGAGGTTTTTTCTCGTCAAATTTTGGTTCAAGGTCTACATCATTGATTACTTCAAGATTAGGTGTATGAGGAACTATACCGTCTGATGTTTCATCGTCGGCATCCTCTACACGATAATCTTGAATGTTGGCATATTTGGGATACATCCATCCCACTGGATGAGGATCAGTTGAGGTTACTGGTTTGCCTTCTGGATACAGATCTTCGTCATCGGCTAGGAATTTAAATCCGTCATCGTGTTCCGGCTCTTCTTTCTTTTCAATTGGTTTAGATTCATCTTCTTCATTTTGAGCACGGAACCAAGCAAAACTGTATTGACTTGCTAATAATAGAATAACTGCTAACGGATCGAATACCAAAACGATAACAATAATAACCCAGCGAACAGCACGTTCTAATAGATCACCATCTGGATTGTCACCGTAGATTAGTGCGGCAATGTATTTGATTGGACCAACTTCTGCTTCTACTTTGCGAAGCTCGCTGGCTATTGGGGCTCTCTCTTCGTTGAGTTTTGCGATACGTGTCTGAGCATCACCAATTTCTTTTTGTAAGCGTCCTCGCTCTGCCTGTTGCTGTCTACGTATCTGAACAGCACGTTCTGCACCCTTTTCATCATCACTACGACTAAGTCTAGCATCTACTTGTGCATCCATCTGCTTCAAGGCAGTTCTAGCAGTTTCGATATTGTCTTTTTCTGTTTTAATCTTTTCGTCTAGTAACGACACTTTGGCTGCAACATCACCTGTAGGAATCGCTTGATCCAGATGTGCTTTCGAAAGGTAACCAAAAATACCCATCGATGTTAATAACATCAATGACATTATGGCTAATAGCAAATATGTCTTAAGGAATCGAGGAGCTCTTAACCAATTCTGTTTTAACCAAACAGTGGCTGACAATTTGCCTATTTCCAGAACAACACCCATAATCATAATAGGTATTGCCGCGGCAGCAAAAATAGCCATTAGGCCAGCTACGCTATAATAAATGGCGACAGCGGATATTGATAATCCGCTTACCAGTGCCAAATAGGCTATAAGTTTATCACTATTTTGTATTCTCATGAAAAATTATTTACCTACCCATGTCCATCGATTATCTACATCGTTAAAACAGGCAGTAGCTGACATTGTTTTTTCTACCCCGTATGCAATGGCCTGTATGTGCATTCTACGACAATATCCAGCACCACTTGGCCATGTCATTGCCGGAACAATAACACCACTGGCATCTTTTTTATACCACCGAACTGGTTCTCCATTATTAGCATAAAAAACTGCATGAGCTAATGCTTGGTTATAAGAAACCTTTTGTTCGTCATCTAATGTCTTGAACCACCCAAAACTAATATCAGTAAGGCGGTTCATAAAACCTCCATTACGATATTCAAAGAATCTAGGTTCTTCTATGTCGTTGGCAAATACGGGACTACTGACCGTAAGTATCAACAATTTCCCAGCTACCATCAGGCAACTGGCAACTGATCGCACGGTATTGAACATCCTGACCACCCTTCTTCATCCAACTAGTAAAATAACCACAATTTTTTGATAAACCAACACGAGCAACAGTTAGTCTCTTAACTTGGTCGTCTGTGCATTCTACTTGAGTTCTACTATTGACACGTTCACCATTTTCAGTTTGAATGGTTTGACTGGTGTAACAGTATTGAGGTTGTTGTGCCTGCACTCTAGGAGCAGAACTACACCCTGTCAAGTAGATGACAACTATTAGACCTAGAACGATCAGCCACATCAGTTCTTTGACTTTGTAGCCGTCCATTATTGTGCTTTCTGTGCTTTAGCTTCAGCGATCAACTGTTCGAAAGTCTCTTTCTTCATTTCAAGACGAACGTAAGTGTAATGACGTCCGTTCATAGTGAAGTGACCTTTTTCAGTCTTGACGTGTTTACGGATAGATGTGTTGTCTACTTTGTAAGAAATCAAAGTTCGAGTAGTTTTCTTATCGTCTTTGATATCGATTATAGTTTCGCTGTTAACTGTGCCATTGATGCGTTTAGCAAAGTTATTCATAGCGATTGCGTCCATTTGCTCTTCAGCGGCCTGTGCATAAGCTGACTCGCCTGCACCACAAGCATAGACCATATCTTCTTTCCACCAGAACCAACCCTTGACGCCTTCTTGAGCACAATCTTGATACCAAGACGGCTGAGCATAAGTCTTGCGATCTGGAATATCTTTCATTGACGAACAACCAGTAATGGCTGCTGCCAAAATGCCTACTGCGATTGCCTTTTTCATAAACTGCCTTTCTGTGTGTGAATTACGACATTGTTAGTATAGCATCACCGCCAACTAAAGTCAACTACGGTGATTACCAAAATAGTTTAAAAGAAAACGTAATTAATCACTATTCGTTTTGGACTATTAATTGGGCAGGAACTAGCATGAATAGTATTAGATGGAAACAATACTGCTGTTCCTTTTTTTGGATAAACCGTTTTAATAATGTTCCCTTGATTATCAAAGAATCTAGTAGGACCATCGCTATCATTGACATAATATATCATTGATTTTGATTCGGGTTCTTCGCGATCAGTGTGTAATGGATGACATTGGTTTTCATCGTTGAACGCAGGAAATAAAAGATTGGCTTTTACTCTAGTAAAATGTTTTGGAAATATCCCTGTTCTTTGTTCTAGAAAAAATGAAACACAAAGAGCGAGAGCTGTAATTGCAGATTTTGGTAAGTTATCAACTACTAGAGTATGATACATTTGATGTGTGTCTAAAATTTCAACTCCATTAGACACATAGATTTCTCCGTATCCTCCACAGCTAGAAGATAAGTTCCAAACACAATCATCGTCGGAAAAAACCTGCTCCAATTTGTCTGCAAGAGATTTTGGAGCAAGGTTTTCTATAATTTCTATCATTTGAAGAAAATTAGTGCCATCATTGTTGCTTGAATAATAAAGCCAACTCCGATAGTAACAATATTGAGCATATCTTTTTGGATAGCTGCTTTGATAAACAATAGTGTAAGGCCTGTCCAAACTAGTAGAACTAGGTCTACGCCTGGCAATCTGTCTGTGAGTCCAGCCATTACTGCTAGTAGGCTCGGAACAGTAGAAGCGTGTAATACAATCGCTGCCAACCAACCAAATGTTTCAGAAGAGATTACAGAAATTTTGGTTTGAACGAACTCTTTGAGTTTGTTGATGTTGTCGATCATATTTTGGTTTCCTTTCCTTTATAAAAAATGTGTTGACCTATTTGCCCAATCTTTTCCAACGGCCATCTTGGGTTGACATAGGTGGCATGATAATACAGAGCATCTTTGAGAACAGATAATCTAAATCCTTCCAAAAGAACTTTTTTTGCGACTTCGTAGCTTTCATTGTAAGCCTCCTTGTTTACTGGTCTTGTCTTTGCAGAATGGTCGCAAGCCCATGAGAATTGACATACAACCTTTTCCATAATGACATTTTTTTGGTATACGACACCACAGACATCTTTACCAAACTTACCAGCTTGAACTCGATTCAGGGTGACTTGAGCGACAGCTACCTTTCCTTCGAAAGGCTCATAGCCTGCTTCGCGATAGATGTTTAATGCTAAACAATCTAATTGTTGCTCTCGAGTTTTAATCGAAACAACATCCTGGCTGTAATAGCCGTTCTTTTCTTTCAATGTAGCAAATTTGGTTGTGGTTAGATATTGAACCAAAAAGGCTACTGCTAAAAATCCTAAAAAATAGGATACAAAACGAATTGACTTTTCCATAAGTCCTCCTTTCACTTGGTGTTATCTTGGCACATTAACGCTGCACCGCAACAACATTACATTAAGGGAGTAAACTTCACGAGGCTCTTGAAAGAACCCTGGGTTCGTGTAGTTGTCTCCATTGGACGCATGATCTCATAACTCATGTGCCTTTGGCGAACTTGACCGCCCGAATCTCACGGGTTTCTCATAGGCCAAGACTCGCGGATCCTTTTCTGCTTTTGACATACTTTGGACCTACTATCTTAGTTTCTTTGCGAAACGTAAATTTATATAGCTCATCTTTCATATTATAGCACGAAAACCGGTAATTATCGACGCATTTTGGCAATATCTACTGCTTCTTCATCCGAAAAGATTGGAACAGCATTGCTCTTGTGCATGGTGCCAATACCTTTAATCAAGGTGCCTGTATAAACTTTGTCTGGTGCTTTAAGACAAGGAGCCATGTTAGTAGGATCCAAACTAGGAATGTGAGGAGTTTCTCTACGAAATGGTTCTGATTTTGGCATATAAGTCCCAGACGACAATGCACGTTTGCGTCTTTTTTCTTCTTGCTCAATACCATGACGTTTGAGCAGGTCTTTCCAACTTTCGTCCAATTGTCTAGCCTTTCTTGCTTGATCGGCATTGCGAAACTTTTGTTTGCCTTTTTTCTTGCCTGTAGTTGACAACCACGGACCTTCCAAATGCATACTCAAAGCATTCTCCTAAAAATTTACTGTAAGGATAGTATAACTTCTTTGTCAGCGTTTGTCAACACCAAAATAAGGATCATTTTTGAGCCAATCGTAGTAAATTTGGAATCCTTCATCTACATCTACTTTTGGATCAAATCCAAAGTCATTTCGGGCTCGGGTAATATCTAATGCTCCGCGACTAGGAAAATCTGCATCTTTATCTCGAACTTCGATGCTGCCACGACCTGCCAATTTTACTGCAAGTTCAGCGGCACTTAGAAGTGTTTTACTATGACTTTTGGTGATATTGTATGTGCCGTTGGCTGCTTTGTCTGAAAGAGTGGCAGCAACAAATCCATTGGCGGCATCATCTACATAGGTAAAGTCTAGAGTTTCGTTAGGACCGTTTACCTTAAGTGTTTCTCCTCGCATGGCGGTGAGCAAGAACTTTGAGATGACACGATCTTCTACATCAAGTGGGCCATACACGGCACTCGGCCTTAGAATTGTATGTTCGATACCATGCTTACGAGTGTAGTCTTTGACTAGCCATTCGCCTGCTAGTTTAAGAATACCGTATTGTCCTTGAGGACGACAAATGGCATCTTCTGTGACGAAATCTTGAAAGTCGCCATATACCATACTAGAGCTGGCATAGGTAAATCTACGAACACCGTGCTGGACAGCCTTTTCAAGTAAGGCCAATAGTCCAGTGCTCATAACTGTGCTGCCCCAACAGGGATTGGCATTAACAACTTTCTGCCGAGGAAATGAAGCAAGATGAATGATAGCTTCAATATTGTGTTTGGGCAGTAACCAATCAAACATACTTACTTGAAGAATATCATTTTCGTGTATTTCAGAATGCTTGATAAACTTCCTACGTTCACGAATTAGATGATCAATTTCTTCTTGAGGAATAATACCATAGTTAGTCATGTTATCATAGACAACCACAGTATGTCCTTGTTCTTCTAATTTTCTAACGACGTTATGGCCAATAAGTCCTAGGCCACCTGTTACTAAAATGTTCAACGTGTTTTCTCCGCTAGTTCTTTATAGCCTGCCCAGCTAGGATGAATAGCATCTTTTTGTAGTCGATCCGTTTTGATAACGATATCACCGCGACTACGAGCAATAATTTCTACAACGTCATTTACATGAGGCTTACAGAATTTGTCATTGCAGGGAGGAAGAATCCAATATACACGAGATGCCGTTACACGAGATCTCATTGCACTCAATTCTTTAAAAGTATGGACTCCGCTATGATCGTTAGTGCCCAAACTAATAATAACTGTTCCGGCCAATAATTCTTTATCGGAAAATTTTTTATTCCATCCGTTAGTATTGATTCCGCCAACACTATAACTTACGCATTCTTTGCGAACGTTAGCTGTTCCGACTGCGATACTATCACCTAAAATTAAACATTCTAACATAAGATACCTTTCTCTAATTGTAACATACTTAACACAGAAGTCAAGAAAAAGCCCACCGAAGTGGGCCTTTGTTTGGAGTAACTATATGTATTATCGATTCATGATATACATAGTAACTTCAAAACCGTAACGCATTTCAACTGCTTCTGGTTTGGTCCACATAGTGTTTCTCCTTGTTAACAAATAAAATATCATACCGTTGCATTAGTATGTATCTGTATTATATGACAAAAACACCATGAAAACCATACTGATAATCATTAAATGATCATAGTGTATTTTATGATCACCAATAACGAGAATGATCAACGGTATTCCAATATGCTTTATTATTTCTATTATAGAAGTTTTTCAATAAAAACCATGCCATACCAAAATAACCCATTTTTTTAAATCTCCTATTATCTTGTCCAAAATAATGATTCACTATTTTAAACTTTTCTGGAGAATATTTTTTTGAAAGGAAAAAGTCCTCGCTGGCTACATAATGTTCTTCGAATCCGCCATATTCCCTAAACTTGTCTGTTCGAGTCAACATAAAGGCCCCGACTGCGAACGGAGACCAATGTTTCAATATATTATTGATAAAATTAAAAATTGAGAATCCGATCTGTGCTCGAATATCACAGACATAGCATTTTGCATTTACAGACACTAAGTCTAAGTTATTTGAATGAATAGTTTCAACGCAGTCTTTTATTGTATAAGGAGAAAAAAATCTAACATCGCTATCTACAAATAAAATATAAGGGGTATTGACTAATCTGGCTCCGTTGTTTCTTGCAACAGCAACAGGTCCACCATCTATGATTTCAATATTTAATCTATCAAAGTATTTTGCTATTACATCTCTTGTTTTATCTGTGGATGCATCTGCGATATAGATTTTAGTATCTCCAACATTTTGCCATAGCAAGTGTTCTAAAAGACTAAAAATATAATTTTCTTCGTTTTTGCAAGGTATTACAATAGTAATCAAATCACTTAATTTATTTTCTGACATCTTCCCTCTACCTTAAAACTTTCAAACTTTAACCAATAAGACATTGTTGATAAAACCTGTTCACAGTGTTGCTGTGTTTGAAACTGTAGAGTTATCCTTCCTGGCACGTCTTGAGGATTGTTTATGTGAACTGCTATTAATATCATTAACCACATCATCCCGCTCCTTGGTCCAAGTTATGATTTCCCAATGACCGTCATGATGTTCTACCAGAGCCGTCATTGATTCTACCCAATCGCCGTCATTCATGTAAATCACACCGTCTATCTCTTTGATCTCTGCATGATGTATATGTCCGCAGATGACACCATCAAACCCACGCTTTCGACAGTAAGCTACTAGATTCTTTTCAAACTGGAATATAAAATCTACGGCTTTCTTAACACGACTCTTAAGATATTTAGATAAACTCCAATAGCCAAAACCCATACGATGTCGAATCCAATTAAACTTGTTGTTTAACATTAGAACAAAATCGTAGGCTTTGTCTCCTAAGAAACTCAACCAAGGTGCTAGTCTAGTAATACCATCGAATAGATCTCCGTGAACCACAAGGTAGTGTTTAGTGTCTACACCGATATGTTCTATTTGATTAACAACTTCTATGTTACCAAAACCGATACCATAAGGCATCAATGGTCTTAAGAATTCGTCATGATTACCTGCTATATATACGACTCGAGTGCCGCGTTTGGCGTGTCCCATGATTCTTCTAACGACATTCGTGTGGCTTTGTTTCCATCGCCATTTATTTTGTTGTATGCGCCATGCATCGATAATGTCGCCAACTAGATAAAGTGTTTCGCAAGTATTGTGCTTTAAAAAGTTGTTTAGTTGTTCTGCTTTACAATCTCGGGTTCCCAAATGTATATCTGAGATAAAAATAGAGCGGTAAGTTTTTAGCATAGTGCTAATATTTACCGCTCTTTACTGTGTGTAAGATTACAGATCAGTTACAAGTAATTAAATCTGAACCACGGTCCAACGGTGTGTAAAATGCTTACCTTCGGCCTTGCGTTTCAAGATTTTCTGGAACTCAATTTGTTTGAGTTCGGCCATCTTCTTGGCGTCGTGGTCGAAGCAAGCCTTATACAGTTCCGCTATGAGCTTTTTCTGTTTCATAGTCTTGCCCCTCCTTGACTAATATTTATTAACTGTTTAACACCTTTGCCACACTAGTGATAACTGCCGCTATACGTCCAATATCACGTAATTGTTCTACGGTGTAACCTGCCTTCTTTAGAGTATCATAATGTGCCGCCACACAGAAATGGCATTTGCCTACGATACTGGCCGATAAAGCATAAGCTTCAAAACGGTCCTGTGTCGTGCCTCCGTGTGTGCTGATAGCATTCATACGTAGTTGTGGCGGTAATCCTTTTAGTGCAGGATCGTCTACCATTTCAAGGTATGGATACCAAACATTATTCATGCCCATTAGGCTGGCAGCGGTTAAGGCAGCATCTCTTTCAACGGCATTCTCCATACCACTTTGAATGAAACCGACTAACTTTCCGTTGCCTGTGGCCATCGCGGCTGCGACTGCACAACCTTCTGCTACTTCTGCTGCCAGAGTGCTGCGTTTGATAACTGAGTCTAAATTCAACTTAGTATCTTTGGCATACTCGGGCAGAGCCTCTTTAATAGAATCTACCCAAGCAGTCATTATAGTGTTTCTCCGCCGATAGAACGGTTACATGCACACTTCTCACCTGTTTGTAGTGCGTCAAGGATACGAAGTGTTTCATCACTAGAACGACCAACATTCAAGTTGTTGACAGTAACGTGTTGGATAACGTTGTCTGGGTCAACGATGAATGTTGCGCGAAGTGCGGCACCTGCTGGAGCATAGAATACACCTAATTGCTCAACAAGGCTTAGTTCGCCACGTTGTGTGTCGGCAAATTGAATATGTTTGATCTTCTTGAGATCTTCGTGTGCAGCTTGCCATGCAAGTTTGCAGAACTCGTTGTCTGTTGAACCAGTCAACAATACAGCATCACGGTCAGCAAAGTCACCATGTAGTTTATCGTATGCAACGATTTCAGTAGGACATACGAATGTAAAGTCCTTTGGATAGTAAACGATTACCTTCCACTTGCCAGCAAATGATTCGTCTGTGATTGTGAAAAAATCGTCCTTGCCTGGATTAACTCCGGTCACGGCAAATTTTTCTAATTTGTCACCAACTGTTTTCATATCAATCTCCTTGTGTGTGTTTGAAAACTCTAACAACTTCTTGTTGTATGTGTATATTATATATCCTATTAAAACGTAAAATCAATAGGTTTTTCCTAAATATTTTTTAATAACGCTTATAGGAAAAATCAATATCAAAATGCTCTTGTATATTGTAGGCGCCATGCGTTAGTTTCGCTGTCACCATAACTTCTGCCATATCTTAGACCAACAGTATCTTTGTTAGTAAATTTATATTTGCCTTCAACACCAAATCGATCTGTTTCAAAATTGTTTGAAGTATTAAATGCGTTTCGATATCTATAACCAAAATCAACATCAACAACATTTGATACAGGAACAGTCAACCCTAGGTCGATTGCATAGTAAGAAAAATTGTTAGTTGATGTGATTTGTTCTCCAAGACGTAACTGACTCCATGGTTTCAATTTAAAAGTAGTCACTGGATCAAAATTGTAACGGATACGACCTTCTACAGAATTAGTGATAGCTCCATTGCCTATTTCTGCTTGACTAAACTGCGCCATGCCTGAATATTGCCAATTGCCGGTTTTAACTCCAATGACAACGTCTGGTGCAATGCTTTTGGCGTTGGTTACTCGATTTTCCTGCCAACTATTTGAAACTTGAAAATACGATTCGGCTGCTTGAGCCATTGAGATAAGCGAGGCCAAGAGACCTGCTAGAACAACTTTTTTCATTTTAATTTCCTTATGTATAACTCTATGCCATGAACTGCCGGAGATCCTATAGTAAGCATAGAGATGATTAATGGTTATCAGTGATAACCATTAGACTATTATATAGTCTTTGTTGTGCAGGTGCAATAAAAAAGGCTACCGAAGTAGCCTTTACTATTTTGGGTTATAAGGTATAGCTACCCCAGACTTGCAGTTTCTTAGGCTGCTAGTGCAACACGACCGCCTACAGTGTTACCTGTGAAGCTTAGTGCTGCGAAGTCAAATGAATCGTCGTTTGCGATTACTTTTTTTGCGTCTACGGCCGGGAAACCCCAACCCTACGGCTTCTGCGTTGCCGAGCTGTCCACTCTGTTACTCTTTGCCCTGTCGAAACCTAGTCCGGCCCATCAGAAGAAAACTTAACAATGTCCGAAATGTCTTGCTCGGATAAATGCTACAATAGACTTGGCAGTCTGTATATACATTTGTCTAAGTTTTAGTTCAGTCTCGTTCATAAGTTCTCTTTTGGTGGACCGGGCGGGAATCGAACCCGCGTCCAGAACACTTTTCTCTTTGCTTCATACAGCAATAACTTACAGTATACTACCTTTAAAGATTGTCGTCAACCAGCTCATAGACAAAACTGATATACTCATGTGCTTTGTCCAAATCGCCAGCATCCATAGCTTCGTGAGCATCGTCAAGGTAACCAAAGATCTGCTTGCGAAGATCGTCCCTGTTGCCCTCACGCTTATCTATGCGTGGAGCGTCCATAGGCATGTCGTTTTCGTCAACGATGTCCAGAAACTTTTTTAAATCTGTCATAATATACCCCAGTAATACATATATTTAACATTTATTCGTCATCGTCGTCAATATCTTCATCCTCCCAAATAGTGCCTTTTTGATCGTATTTCTGATAATAGGGCTCATTGGGTTTCAGTATGCGCCAACTGTTTGGATACTTTAGAGCTGCTATTGTAGCTTCTTCTTTTTTCAGCAGATCACAGATAATATAGCTGGTGCCACACGAACCTTCTACATTCTTGAATGGACTGTGTTTGAACTCGTTTCCTGCTAGAGCCTTGTGCATGGTAGATCCCCAAGAAAAGATAATTCGGGTGATGCCAAGTTTCTGATTCCGCAGCCGGATCTTATCAAATATAGTGAGAGTAGAAATAGTAGCAGAGTTGTCGCCATCGATAGTCAGCAAACAGTCTTTGATCTTGATACTACCTTTGGTGTGCGAGTTGTCTGGTGTCTCCTTGGTAGTCCAAGGTATCTCGCAGGTTACGTGATCTACGTAAAATGATTCCCCATGTGTTTTTAGGACCCACATAGGTATTGATTGGTCCTCTAAGTGTTTTTTGTTAAAATGGAACACTACATCCTTACAAGCATATTCAATCTATTGCATTTTATTTTCCTTTAAAAATGATAGTTTTTTTGTGTCAGGAAACTATCGAACCCCGTGAGCGCAGCCCATCCTGTTTTCGCGTCAGCGGAGCCGGAATATGGTTACAGGTCCGGCAAACTTATTTACACTATACAATCTTTATGCGAATATTTCAAGAGCAGTTCCACACTCTTGGCAAAACTTGCTGGTAGCTTTATTCTGCTTGCCGCAGGTCACGCACTTTGGTTTATGCTTAACTGTGATTGGTTCAGGCATAGTGCCACCAAACAGTTTGAACACCATGCTATGTTTAGTGGATTCCAAAAGACCAACATGAGTAGTTTGAAAACTCTGTGTGCTCTTTGAACCAGGAACAGTGATACCTACATCGTTGGTGCTGTAACTGTCCATTGTAGCAGAACAAGTCACCGAGCCCGCTGGTGCTGCCCAATCTGCTGTAGAGTTACTAACGCCTGACATTTTAGAACCACGCATGATTCCGCCTTGTGGATAAATGGTAGATCCGCTAGCTGAGATCCAAGGTGTGTTATATACTGGACGAGGTTGCTCGAACTGGAATTCGATCCTTACCAGTCCGTCTTCAATTCCGATTCCCCTGTGCTTTTCCACAGCCCCTGTGCGTTCGATAAACTTGAATCGGTTACCTTCTGTGAGGTTGCCGTTCTTGATGCTTCGTTCGAGGTCGACTTCTCGTCCAGCATCCAATACAAGCCCCCCAGGAACCATATCGTTGCCATCGATATAAACATTAACGACAGCACGGGTCGTATTAAGATTTTTAAGTAGTATTGTGTATTCACTGCCGAATGGAATATGAACTGTGTCCTTAAATTCTCTTAGGACTTTGCCGTTTACTTTGATTGCCGCGGCGAGCTTTGATTGATACATCATGTTTTCTCCTTTTACGGTCTACACTCTAAAGACCTATCATTTAAAGAGTGTTGGGTGTGGGACCTTCCCACGCATCTATTTATAGATACTGTTCTATAAACGGATCTTCGTTTGGGAAATAATGCACATCATACATTATTCCGCCAACATTATACTCAGCACACCAGCTATGTTGATTGTTAGTCTCTCTAACTGGTTCTGTCATTTGCAGCATTAACCAAACTTGATCGTGTTCTTCGCCTTCCAGCCTACGTCTAGGAGGTCCCATGATCTTACGAACAAATGCTTCTGCTTCTTCTTTGGTTTTGAACTGCATGTAAATCCTTTGGTGCGCTCGACGGGAATCGAACCCGCCAACCAGAGATTTAGAGTCTCCTAACCGACCGCCAGTAACCGAGCGCATTAAACGTATTTAAACATCTTTTTTTGTAGCTGTCAATAGTTTAGAATGCAAAATCATGTTTTCAGTTATTAATTTGGTAATCACAGCCAATAGTATTAGACGATCACCGTCACCGATTACTTCTTTATCAAATTGTTCTAATATACTGGTTCCGATCATTTTCATTGCTTGCTCTTGTCCTTCTTTGAACACACCCCAATCGATAGGGTCGCCCTCTTCGTGGGCAAATGCAATGTCCATTAACTCGTCTAGGGTTATTTTAGCCATCCGATTTTTTTACCTTCTGTTTTTCTACGATCATGTTCTTCAACGCTGTTAGGATAACGACAAGCCCAAACAGCCACAAGGGCCATAAAGATAGCAGTTGAGATAATTCCAATTGGTTTAACTCCTCCAGTATACATTAACACAAGACTTAGACTCATCATAAAAAACATCAGATAGCGCATCTTTTGTGGGAACACACGCTTTTCATTCCAATTGGTTAGGAATGGTCCAAATATTTTATGATTATAAATCCAGCGATGCATACGTTCGCTGCCTTTTGAGAAACAGTATGCAGCAAATACTACAAACGGGCTGTATGGTATACCCGGAGTTACCACTCCGATATAAGCCATCCCTAGACTTAGAAAACCTAATATGTTCCAAAATAATTTTTTCATTATACGACCTTGATGTTTGTGCTGCCGGCTGCACCACTAAATGTTACAGGTTTGTCATATGCGGCAGGAACAGTCCATGCACGACTAACTGATACGATCGGCATACCTCCTGCTCTAAATCCAACTTCGTTTAGATTATCTGCCTGATTGCCGCCTGCGATTAAGACACTACCATTCGATGGATTGTATCCTCTAAAGAATCCTATGTGTCCGCCGCCTTGTCTACTGAATACAACAATATCATTCAGTCTCCACTTGGATCTATCTCCTAACGGAACTGATGTTCCAAATCCTCTATATGCTAGACTACTTAAAGTTTTTAGGCTGGCTACTCCTGACGATTTTAAAACAGACCCTGCAAAGGCAGCACACCACGGAGTTTGATCATCACGTAGATTAAAACCAACAGCTTTATAACAACCAATTATACAAGGATTTTTTCCGTTTTCTTTCCATTTACCTGCTCTAGCTTCTGCTAGTGCAGAATCAATATTTTTTGCCAACACAGCAAATATAGCACTTGGATCTGCTTTTGTATCTAACTTAACAGGAAAACCACCAGCTGAGGAATAGGCTCCAGCAGCATCTGGCGCAACTTTTTCTAGTGGCCCTTCTTGTGGCACTTCACCTACTCCGGATAGCCCTACTTCTTCTTCAGCAGCTGAACTGGCAGCAGCGCCGGATGTCGCTACAGCCTCAGATTGATCTAAAGAAAGAGACACCGTGACCGCTTCTGGAC
>JACCDY010809716.1_pt1 | contig 44634 bp, 37 predicted proteins | sample 7446391 | NCBI WGS metagenome assembly JACCDY01 (sample SAMN15323451, study PRJNA562643) | freshwater metagenome | isolation source: river surface water | place: USA:Blue River Watershed | collected 2017-08-18
CTGCTAAATGTTTAACCTTCCACAACTGAAATAAAGGTTCAACTTTTGATGCAAATTTATACATAGGTGATAACGGATTTTTATTATTTTCAATAAAAATCTCCACCATTGAAATAAAGAATTCATCGAATGTCATATCACGGATATTATTGTCCTTAATTATAGCATCAAATAGGGGCTTCTCAGGTAAAGATGCATCATATGCTATCTGTGGTAAATTTGCAGGTGGATTATCTCTATCTGGTTTTGCATCTCCAATACGTTTTATAATACGCATCATCCACTCTTTATTGTACTTTTCATTCATCAAATAGGCAATATTCTCTGCTGTTTTCTGTTTGTAGGTTAATTTAATTTCTTGTCTTGCAGGTGTTTGAGTAATAGGCAATCCAGTTACTGTTGTTTGATTTGTAACAGGTAATCCAGTCACTATTGGTTGAGAAATGGACGGTGTAACAGGTAATCCAGTCACAGTAGGTTGTGATGATGATTTATTATTAATCTCCTTAGCATAGGTTATAACTTCATTTATTTTTTGTAATTCTTTATCATTTTTAGATGCACCAGCTGACATACGTAAAAATTCAAAGAAATCAATTAAAAATTGTTCAACCGTAACATTATATGTTGATATTATAGTTTCATTTCTTTTAACTAATTTATATACTTGATCTACAAAATCTTTTACAGTAATCTTATTATCTTCAACATCTTTTCCTAAAGAACTAAAATCTTGCATAAATGTAGGATTTTGAGTAATTAATTTATTCATAATTAAAGCCGTCATCTCCTGTTTTGGTGTTAAAGCCAACGAGTTTTCTTCAAATGCCTCAGCTGAATAATAATAATGACCATACACAATATAGAAAATCATTAATAAAACTAATGTTAATACTACTGATTCAGTAACTCTACCAGATCGATAAGTTACAATACCTACAATTAAAATTAATATCATAGATAATATGACAGGCCAATTCATGTCTATTCTAATTGGATGTGTCAAAAATTGACTAACTAATTGTCGATCTCAACAATTAGAAGAATGACAACAATATTATCTCGACGTTATGAAGAAGATGGACTAATAGAAGCTGGTGTAGATGAGGCCGGACGTGGTTCTTTCTGGGGATCTTTGTATGCTGGAGCTGTTATTTGGCCAGCCGAAGCGACTTGGACTGATGAAATAAAATCCCTTGTACCTGATATCAAAGACAGTAAGAAGATTAGTCCTAAGAAACGTGAACGTATTGCTGATGAAATTAAACGACTTGCTGCTGATTGGTGTGTGGGCTTTGCAACAGCAAAAGAAATCGATGAACATGGTATTCAATGGGCAAATCAAATGGCATTTCATAGAGCACTTGATGGACTAAAACGTGTGAAACCTGGAAGAGCACTTATTGATGGAACTCTTAGTATTGGACGAACCGATATGCAAGTTGTAACTGTTATTGATGGTGATGCACAGTATTTACCAATTGCAGCTGCATCAATTTTGGCTAAAGTAGAACATGATCGCTGGCTGCAAAGTCGGTGTACTTCGGAGCCTGCATTAACTACAAATTATGACATGCTGTCGTGTAAAGGTTACGGAACAGCTCGTCATAGGGAAGGAATTGCAGTTCATGGATTACACACCGATCATAGGCGGCGCTTCATCAGAACTACTCTACATCCTGAAGGATTAGCAAATCCTACAAGACGCCCTAGGCACATCAACGATGATGAGGAAAAATGTTTAATTACTTTACAAGGTACTAAATAAGTTGCCATAAAACAATTTCTTTATTTCTATATTTGTCGAAATGTATGGTCTTATTTTTCTTGTATTTACTATAAATTTGCCAAGTAGCATTTCCAAAATTAATTGGAATTAGTTTGGGTAAGGAAAGGGGCTAACTAAAAATTAATTTAGTAGCAAACACACAATACTAATTTTTGGGCACTTTTTCCTAAAAAGTGCTAGCAAACACACAATACTAATTTTTGGGCACTTTTCCTAAAAAGTGCATTTAGTTGCGGCGATTGCGGCGGGTGTTACGATTCTTGCGGTTACGGTTCTTACGGTTACGAGTGTTGCGGTTCTTGCGGTTCTTACGCATAGTCATGTTGTTACGACGGGCCATTTGTATATCTATACATCACATTTTATTCTTCGGATATGGGTCTTGCAATAAAGGCATCCAAAATTGCTAAATCAGTTGCTCGAGCCTCCAATTCAGTCGCACCGGAATAGAAATGCCCCTGATCAGCCTCTATACCTAATAGCTTCGGCATTGATGGCGCCGGAGATGGCCCACGAGCTCGTAAAATCCATTTGACCGGTTCATATGCATAAACTTGTGTATCATTTAGACCTGTGCGACATAATATCATTATTGCCGGTAAACCAGTAGCAGGTACATTTGTCACTGGTGAATGCCGTACCCAGAAACTCAAGTCCGCAAGACGATGACGGGGATCACCAAATTCATCATATTCTAACTCAGTTAATGGTAGTGATGGATTAGTCGTAGTTTGTAATACATCTAAATAAGGGACTTCACAATAGATTCCACGGAACAAGTCTCCTCGTGGATGACGATTAGCTAATGCACCTACCTGAATGCCACCAGCAGAACGTCCATAAATTATAGTATTCGCTGCAGAAACACGAAGTCGTCGCTGAAGACCTGCTATACAGGCTTCTGCATCTTCCAGCGACTTATACCGTTGATCTCTTCGTCCAGCTTCAGCCCAATCCCATCCATTATCTCCTCCACCACGAACATATGCAAAACCTATAGCCCATCCTGATTCCAATAAAGGTCCCCACTTCTTCATCACAGAACCAATAATTGTAGGCATTCCATATGCACCATATAAAACGACTAGAAGACCCCTAGGCCCCCTTCTATCTCCAGGACTCCTATTAACAACATAACCTGCATATACACTTGTTCCATCTGCCGACTTTGCACGAACACGATTAAAATGATTATTATCTGCTCCCACATAGGAACTTCGTATATTTAATTCTTCATGTTGTCTATCAATACATAATGAATATGGACTTCGTGTTGGATCTTCAATAAGGACTTTTAGACACATAAGGCCACGATCAGTAAACCTGGAAAATATATCAGGTGTTACATGTCCTCCACCAATTGCGGCAATACGTATCGGTGTTCTATTAAATCCACGAGTGACTTTTAAAATGTATACAATACCATTCTTCCGAGTAAGAACTGTTTCGGATATAAAATCATAATAGTAAGGCTCTCCATATGACTCCAAAAAATGTTCAGGAATATTAATTCTATCATTTTGTTTTCGAAGTTGCCATTCACCTCTAGTTGTCAATACAAGACGAATTGGGCCATATAATTTACCAACAGGAATATGCCAAATTGCATCTTCATCAAGACGCTGAACTCTTCTTGTTCGGCTGTTAATATCAAACAACATAGAATAACCATTATTATCTGCTTTCAAGAATACCCCTCCACTGACTTTTATAAGTGATAAATTATAATGGAAATCATGAAGCTGATATTCAGTTCGTTCATTTGTTCCATCATTCTTGTCACATGAACAAAGACGATTATACCAAAGCCTTTTCTTGTGACGCAAATAATAAACACGATCGCCTACAACGGCCACCGTAGGACCAACACCGTCCTTTGACCAAATATCAGGGTGACCCATTGATCTGCAAATTAGTCTAAAATCTTCAGATCCGTGACCAACATCCTTAATTGTATATATCTTGAGTTCATTCAAAGAACGAACAGGAGCATGATCAACATCAATATCTTCTGCCTCTTCGATTCTTCTTCCATTATGTAATGAATATGACCAACGTATTGATCCACCCCCACCATTAGGACTAATTAATAGTGCTGATTGTACCTCATCATCGATGCCTTCACGATTATACCATAGAGTAAACCATGCCGCAGATGTAATTGATTTTTTTGCCTCTAAAAGTGACTGTTTAAAGGCCGGAATACGAGCTTGTACATCAGGATCATTGGCTGCACGATTAAAATTACGTTTTTCAAATGCTAATAATTGGCGCCATTCGGCTCCACTCATATGCTCTAGACGAGCTGAATCGTCTCTCCAGGCAACTGGTCCTAGATCTCTTACAGGATCTACTGTTTCAGTTCCAAGCATCTACAATCTAAACCTTAGATATATTAAGCTCTTAGACGATGTCTTTTGCTCCGCAACTTCCTGATGCTGCCTCTTTACCTGCTCCCTCCAATAAAATGAGAACAGTAAACTTCATTTATAATAAAAATAACCATTATGGTCTTGAAAAAGATGTCAGATTTATGGAACATGCTTTTCATCGCAATAACTTTAATTGTACACGATTAGATCCTCATGAACCACCGAAGGCTGCTGATATCAACGTACATTTAGAGATTCCGATATTTGCAAATATTCCATGGGCAGCACTTAACATTCTTCTTGTCAATCCAGAATACTATACACCTGAAGCATATGATGGATATATTGATGCATTTGATTACTTTATATTCCGTGATCAGGCATCATGGTCTCTTGCCTTGGCTACGCGCATGGGTTCCAAAGCAATTCTTATGCCTTTCTCTACACCCAACATTATGTGGTCAAAACGGTTGTGGAGTTCAGACAAAACATGGCTCTGGATTATTGGCGGCAGTAAACGTAAAATGGCAGCTGCACGGAAATTACTCGCTGTTATGAAGCCAACTGACCAACCAGTTAAAATCTATTGCTCGGCAGACTTAAAGGAAGAAATTAAGAGTTTGATGCCGTCAAACTGTACAATTGCTGAACCTTTAGAGGATAGATATATGCCACTTGAGCAGTATCATCATAATGGTCATATCATTATTTCAGAAGCGGAGGGATTCAGTCATGTTGCGGAGGAGGCACGTGGATCTGGTGCCTTCATGTTTGCCTCTAAGCTACCTGCAATTATTGAGCGATCGACAAGTACATCATATCATATACAATACGCGGGTTCAAATCCACAGAGAGCTGGTGATGGATTATATTATGAAGTAAACTTCGATGATGCTGAGGAACTTCGCAGAAGCTGGGAATCAGCGCAGCAACGACTATTAGAGATTACATTTGAAGATCGTAAGGCGGCAGCTACTGTAGCATCAAAGGAAAAAACAGAGACAGAGAAGACCTGGAGTACACGAATTGCTGGATGGAAGGCACAGGCGGAATACAGAACTTCTGGTGGTATGCGTCATGTCCCTCCTGTTGTTCGTGCGGAAGACTGTCCTCCAATTAGTATTGTTACACCGACATATAATCGTCGAAATTTAATTGATATTGCAATGCATAGTCTTTTATGGTCAGACTATCCAATTGATAAGATTCAATGGATTGTTGTTGAAGACAGTGATGATCCTATGAAGTCTTCGTCTGATAAACTCGTGCAGTTTGCAGAGAAGGCGAAGGGACTAGACTTTGTCTACATACCGCTTGCCGAGAAGAAGACAGTTGGTGCTAAAAGAAATATTGGTTGTGCTGCAGCAACTAATGATATAATTGTATTTATGGACGATGATGATCATTATCCTCCTACTTCACTGCGTCGTCGTATCTCTTGGTTAACAAAACCACTTGATGGGCGATCCCAAGCACAAGCAGTAGGAACTACAATGTTAGCGATGTATGACTTGAAGAGGGGGACTAGTGCAGTGAATGTTCCTCCTTGGGCTCTTCCACTTGGTCAACGTATTTCAGAAGCCACTCTTGCCTTCAGAAAATCATTCTGGCAGGAGAGACCGTTTACTGAAGTCTCGGTAGGTGAAGGTGAAGATTGGCTACGCGGCAGAGAGGCCGCATTCCTTGAAATTCCTCCACAACAAATTATTGTTGCATTTAGTCATGGATCTAATAGTTGTAGTAGGCGAATTCCTGAAGATGCAGCCCCTAATTGTTTCTGGAACTTCAGTCCAGATTACTTGAAATTTATTCATGGACTTGTAGGGATTAATGTGGAGCTCCAGGATGCTTCAAAGAAGAAGAACGCATAATACGAGAAGCCATTTCATTTAGATTGTAATTTGCAATTTCTTCAATCACATCATCTTCGTCTGAGCCACCAACCATTTTCTTTTCTTCAGGCTTCTCTTCTTCTTCTTTTTGAATCTTATCACCATCAGGAATAAGATTATCTTTAATAATCTTATCTAATGGTTCATCCATAGCAGGAGCAATTCCTTTTTCTAAAGTGTCTTTAAGTCCAGCAGCCAATGCAGGTCCAACTGTTTTTGATAGTTTATCTTTAAGAAGTTCAATAGCATCTTTTTTCATTTTATCTTTGATCTCCTTAATTGCAGCCTCTTTTGCAGCTCCTGCGAGACCACCTGAAGCTAACTTACTTAATTGTGATTTGAGACCCATAAGAAGACCACCACTAAATAATTCTGTTAAACTATCAAGATTTGTAATTACCTTTAATTGTTGAGCCATCTTGGCTGCTTCTGCCGCGGCGGCAGCTGGACCACCAGGAATAATCTTTACTTGTGGAGATAATTTTTCAACTAGGGCAGAAGCAATATCTTTTGTTTGAACATCTTTACAGCGCAGTTCAACCATACCTTTGTCAACAGGTACATTTAGAAGTTCAACAAATAGACGAAGAGGTGGAATATACTTCAATGGATCAATAATTTGTTGAAATTCAGGAGCACAGAATATTTCGGGTTGTGCTAATGCTGTTTGCAATGTTGTAATACTATCTAATGATGGAATCATACTTGGCGGTACACGAGGAAATATAACTGTTACACCAAGTGGTTCAGTTGTTTTCTTCACAGTCTCTTCAATAGTTGTTAATGTAGTATTAACACCCATTAACATTGTTTTCAATGGAAGAAAAGCAGCTTCAGCGGCATTACGAGCAAAATCTGGCATAAACATAGTTATCATTCGTAACCAGAAACCAACAAACATCGAACGTCCAACTAGCCACATATCAAGACGGATTTTTTTACTTAAATTCGTCTCCATAAGGAGCCATACATCGCGAAGTAATTTGAAGAATACTCCAAGAATTAGAAGACCACCATTAAAAAAACCCATAAAAGTGAAGACACCATATTTCCATTCTCCACGAGCAATATCAAATAATGTCTGAATTAAAGTAAAGAATTGCATTGGGATTGTTCCAAATGGCATAAAGGCGAAGAAAATACGTGTAACTTCAAGTAAAAGATTTATTAATGGTAATGCAAGACGCATGGGAAATTGCATTTTAACTGGTGGAAGTGGTCCAGGCATAGGAACCATTACAAAAGGATCCGCCTTAGATCTGCTCAGTAATGCAACAAGACCTAATTCACGACTAATAGAACGATTTAGTTCATCCAGACGGTCCCAGAAGTCAGTTAACTTCAAGAATTGTCTATCAAAACTGATCTCTTCAGGAGGTATATAGGCCATTTTAGCAATTTCAATTAATGTATCTAATGGTCCTGAAGAACCATTGGCTGGTGGAGCAGCAGCTGCTGCAGGATCGCCACCTCGTTGTTCTAAAGGAACTTCAGGTTGCAACTTAGCAGCCTCCATAATTTGTTTTATCTTCGGTCCATGTTCCTTCAACATATCAGCCATTTTTTTTATATCAGATTCATCTGTAAATGCAGGTTTTCCATCCGGAAGTGTAATAGCCTTAATATCTTCTTCTGATCCACCGTCTTGCATGCTTAATAATAATATTTGACTACCAACATGAAAAAAAGTGTAATAATTATCTTCGAATCCCTCTTGTTCAGGAATCTTCCGTATTAAATCTTCAACATCCTTTAAAGTTGGATTAGGAGGTAAACTCATATCTATTATAATTGTTATAATTTACTAGCATTAGAATATTCGCATTTAGGCACTACACATTGTACAGCCTTCTGTCTCTTCTTTTTCTTGTTTTGCTTTTGCAGCTATAATTGCAGCCTGCAAATCTGGATCAACTGTAAACTTCTGTGCCATAATTGGTGCACGAGTTCGCAAATAATAAATTCCTGTCTTCAAACCCTTCTTCCATCCATAAAAGTGCATAGATGATAGTTTTGCAAATGTAGGATCGGAAATAAATAGATTCAAACTCTGACTCTGGCAAATAAATGCACCACGAGCAGCAGCCATATCAATCAATGTCTTCTGTTTGATTTCCCATGCAGTCTTATATAGATCCTGCAACATTTGTGGAATTTCATCAAGACCTTGAATAGATCCATTTTGCACAATAATCTTCTGTTTCATTTCCTCATTCCAAAGGCCAAATTTAATAAGATCACGCATCAAATATTTATTTACAATTACAAATTCACCTGCCAATGTACGACGTGTATAAATATTCGTCGTTACTGGTTCAAAGCATTCATTAAATCCAAGAATTTGACTTGTAGAAGCCGTCGGCATTGGAGCCACTAATAGAGAGTTTCGAAGACCGGCGACAACCTTTGCTCTTAGGGAAGACCAATCAAGTGTTCCATCAGTTTGAGTCAAAGGTATAACAGGTTCATCTGTTGGTGAAAGCCACATATCGAATTGAAGTTTCCCTTGAGATGCTGGACTACCCGCAAATGTGCTGTAAGCACCAAGTTCTTGTGCAAGTTCAGCTGATGTTTCAAGAGCAGCATAATAAATATGCTCGAAGATTCGTTGATTAATTTCTGCCGCCTTATCGGATTCCCATGGAACTCGCATCAATGCAAAGACATCAGCGAGACCTTGTACACCTAGACCTACTGGTCTATGACGCATATTAGAAGTCCGTGTTTCAGGAGTAGGATAGAAATTAATATCAATTACACGATCCAAATTCCGTGTTACGACTTTTACCGCGGCACGAAGTTTATCGTAATCAAATGTTCCACGTGCACCAGAGCGGGGCACATTTACAAATGATGGGAGTCCAATAGATGCAAGATTACATACAGCAGTCTCTTCTTTACTGCTATATTCAATGATCTCAGTACAGTTTCCTGTTAAAATTCCATTGAAGACTCCTGCATGATTAATAGGTTCATTGAAACAATATGTATCGTCAATTCTACCCAAATCTGAAACTGAGACAACATATACAAATTGTTCAGCATTTCTTTGAGGTTGACGATCATTTATTTTCAATCTTTTTGGCGAAAATCCAAGATCAAGAAGAGTTTTTACACCCGAACTTGAAACCAAAAGTCGCCAAAGTTCCTGACATTCAAATAATTTCTGCCCACCATGACCATCAGGAAGTAATGTTTGACGTTGTTCAAATGCTTTTGTAACCTTAGCATTAACACCAAGAGTTAGAAGCATTAGACGAATATTTTGTAGAAATTCATTATTAACTGAACTAATTTGTAAACTTTGATTTGTTCCGTTATTACAAACAGAACCATCAGCATCACAAATCCCTTCAAACCACTTTAATCTGCATTCAATACTTGAATTATTTGGAACGGAATATTTTTTTTCCAAATCATGTGGTAATGAAGTATTCAGTCGTCCTGAGGAATCAGGAATTCCACTGGTTGAACGAATTTGCAAATACGGTAACAAGTCTTTCTTATCTCCGTATAATGAACACAAAGGTTTACCTGTTGTGCTATAAGTCCCATCTCCACAGAAGAATCCATGAGTATAAGGATATTTAAAATCATTTAATTTATCACCTTCAATCGAAACTTGTTTAAATTTTGTTAGTTTCATACCTGGTTTTAAATCCTTCGCTTCAACACGTGTTGCTTTAGCGATAGGTTTATAATCATGATATGACTCACGGATAATAAATTTATGATAAGGAGTACATTCAAGTTCAACACCATTTGATAGTGTCACCTTGATTAATTTTTGTGCTTCACCAGTTTTTAAAACTGTTGTTTCTGACCATTTATCACCATTCCATACATTAACTGTTTTATTAGCTAATGAACTAATAGGATAAATACCTTTATCTGTATAAATAGTTGTTTCAGGTGCGACACAAAGATTGGAACTCTTAATAGTTCCTAGATTCTGTTGATTTGATTTAGCATTAGCTGCATCTTTGAACAACAAATAGGGTGTTCCAGTTTCAATCTGTGCTTGAAGAATCTGGAACCAGAGATCTTGGGCTTTCATAGTCTTACGACCACGACCCTCGGTCTCATAGCGCTCATAAAGCGCCTTGAATTCTGGACCCCAAACGTCTGAGAGACCAGGGGCCTCAGACGGACAGAATAGAGTCCAATTACCCTCTGCTTGTACCCGTTCCATAAATAGATCAGGTGTCCATAGGGCGTAGAAGAGATCACGCGCACGTTCCTCTTCCGTTCCCGTCGGCAACTTCATGCGAAGGAAATCTTCGACATCTGCGTGCCACGGTTCCAAGTAAATGGCAAATGAGCCATTACGCTTGTTCCCACCTTGGTCAACATAGCGGGCTGTTGAATTGAATACACGCAGCATCGGCATCAGACCATTCGATGTTCCATTCGTGCCTTTGATCAAAGATCCTTTAGCACGAATATTGGAACAATGAAGTCCAATACCGCCTGCATGTTTACTAATAAGAGCACAGTCCTCCAAAGTATCATAAATGCCACGAATAGAATCTTCTTTCATTGCAATTAGGAAACAGGAACTGAGCTGTTGATTAGGAGTACCAGCATTAAATAATGTTGGTGTTGCATGTGTAAATGCTTTAGTGCTCATTAAATCATATGTCTCGAATGCACGTTCTGGATTGGAAGGCCAGAGTGCAAGGGAAACACGCATCCATAGATGTTGAGGTCTCTCCAAGATTTTACCCTTAGCATCCTTCAACAAATAGGCGCGTTCCAAAGTCTTGAAGCCGAAATAATCAAAGACAAAATCACGTTCATGATTGATCCTTGCATTAATAGCATCTTTATGGGTTCTGGCTGCAGCTAATAGTTCATCATTAATATATGAAACTGGTTCACCAGTCTTTGGATGACGTTGGTTCGCCAACATCTCCATGACTGTTGTAAAACATGCTTCTGTATTCTTCTGATGATTACTAATAGCAATTCGTGCGGCCAATGTACCATAATCGTAATGAGTAGTTGTTAGACTAATCGCTAACTGGGCGCTCAGTTCATCTAGTTCACTTGTATGAACACCATTATAGATTCGTGCCAAAACTCGTTGAGCAATTAGGATAGTATTAACATCAAGACCCTTTGCGGCTTTCGCAAGACGCTGTTGGACCTTATCAAATTGCACCTTCTCCTTCGTTCCATCGCGCTTAATCACATGCATTGTATTTGACATTGTGTGTGAGTAACTATTATAAGCGATATACGGTTTCTTAATTTTCAACAGCAGGTGCGTCCTGGCTCAAATTTTGATCCTTCTGCTGGACACATGCACATAATACCCATTTCCTAAATGTATCATAATGAGTTTTTATTATATAACCTTGAGGATTTACCCATTGGATAAAATATTCTAATTGACCCTTATAATTCGATTTTGAGTAAATATATGCATTTAATATAGCCCAATCATCAAGTGCTTCAATTACAACAGGTTCATCCGCCATTTCAGGTAAACCTGCTTCCAACCAAATATGATATGGATCTTTTGAACTGGGCAATGGACGAATATACTGTACCATCAGTTCTAATATTTTTAGAGATCGCTCGTGGAAAATCCGTAAACCGGAAGAGAGATTGTCGATTGTGCCATGCATGCATCTGCATAAAAACGAATTTGCTCAGTTGTCATAGAACTTAGTATAGTATGGTACAACATCTTTGCAAGATAGGCCAAAAAAATGAAACGAATTGCAATATATGATGGAAGATTTTCAAAGTTTTGAATATCTGTCATAGGAAAAGCATTACTTTGGGGTTGCTGACCGTTCTTAACCGTCCAATAAATATAGTTATGAACATAAGCATCATAAATTGCTTTAGCTTGCTCCTCTATATCACCATATACGTTTTGAACTGAATTATAGGCAGTATATGCAATAGACCACCACATGTCAGCTTCATAAGATCGCTGATCAATTTGAGAAGTATTTACATAATGTGGTGACTTTCCCAAATCAAAAGCATGACTATCATAAAATGCCATAGTCAAAAAATTAACAAATTGTTCGCTTGGACTTCCATATTTAGCATATCCACTTTGATGGAATCCTTCGCGTTCTTTAATGGATGATGAAACCATATCTTCCAAATTCAATCTATAATTGGGATTTTGTTGAAATCTTGAATAAAATGACATATCAAACGGCATACCTAAAACACTAATTGTAAAAAATCTTTATATGGTTTGTAATAGATATTAAATGTATTTTACGGCAATTGGAATAATTGTTTTTCTAGTGATTGCATATTATTTAACTAGTCAGCTATCTGAAGTTCAAAATCGTACACAAGCTGTAACAGTGGTACCCGGGCCAGGTTATGGTGCATCTGAAAATTTCCAGGAGCGTGCTGATCTTCCTATTGGTGGTGGTGATAGTCCTGCACTTGATGCACCGCGTACACCATACACTCTTATGGGTGATGTTATGAAACCATTAGAAACAGGTCAGGGTCATGAACTCATCACTGCGCAAAAATGTTATGATCGTGATTTCAAAGCACAGAACTCACTTGTCGGTAATTACGTACAACGTACTAATAATGTTATGACCACATATCCCGATACTTGTACTGGACCCCGGCAAGAACTTATATTAGGTTTCTATGAAAAACCAGCTGTAGTATATATTTAATATTTTACGGTATCTGAAATAAGCATTCTTCTTCTTCTTTAACAATCTTCGTTTTACGACTACTTGGTGGCAAAACAAAGGTTCCAGCACGTGCCTTCTCGACATCAGCCCAGAATTCATTAATCTTCGTGAGAGCCATAGACCACCATGTACGATTACGATTAACTGTTATGAGATTGATTTTTATAGCTTCCCAAGGAATTGTTTCAGTAACATGATGACCTTCGGGGAGAGGTGGTGCGGCGCCGCTCATATCACCAAGGGATCCATAGACATAATATGAATATGATCTTTCGCTTTCGGTGCCTGCGGCCTCGTCGTAATCAACACGCCAAATAACGCCACGAAATAGTGCTTCACCTTGTAATAACAAAGGAACTTCACTAGAGTATTTGGATCGAATCTTCACTTCCATATAATCACATTCTTCCAAATCTGTCACTTCTAATTGTTGTTGCATTTGTGCATAATAATCTTCTGGAATCGTCGCTGAGGTAATATCACGTGTAACAGGACATTTAATTTCAAGTAGTCTGCCTGATCTATCAGAAGTACCAAGTACAACACCATCAGGACTGGCTGCACAACGAGACAGTGATTTATGATATAGCCGACCGACTTCATGTACTTTTGTATTTGGGAACTTTGCTTCATAAATCATTTTAATAACTGGTTCAAATCGGATTCCCCAATCAAAGGCACTCATTAGTTCTGATGGGACTGCCATAGGAGCACCTGTAGGAGCACGGACATCACCTCGAGCCTTTGCTAAAACGAGTTGACCACGAGTTCGATTAGGTCTCAAAATTGTTCCTAATTCAGATGCAGTCAGTAGACCAGTCATCTCTTGATACCATTGTGCAGATCGTTGTTCAACTTGTTGTTGACGCAGAAGTAGTTCTGCGCGTATTTTAAGACGACTACGTTCATTTGCAGAAATAAATCGAGCACCTTCATGATGTTCAAATGCTTCCAAAATCATTTGTGCAGTATATTCATTTAGAGCAGCACTAGTAACTTCATCTGTATCGAATGAAGGCTCAGATCCAGGTTCCATAGCCATTTCAACTGCATCTTCCAAATCTGTCATAGTATGTTGAAGCGATGTTTCATCATAATATGCGGTTATATGTTCTTGTACAGAACAGAGATAGTCAAACCAATCTTTTAATATTGATGTCATTCTATTTATTATTAGTTGAAAAGATTTAGATTGTTCAGTTTTCAGGTGCTGTACCTGCACCACCTGTTACTGGACGTTTACGCCTCAGTGTAACTGCTGAACGTTTTTCAACAAATTTATATTTTAATTGTCCATCACTTTCACGATGACTTACTAGTCCTTTTATTTCTTTGATTTTCTCCTCATCTTGATCATAAATAACAGTTGTTTTACTATTCAAGATCTTCTTTTCAAGTGACTTCTGAAGGAGTGCAAGAAGTTGCATAGATTCGACTTCAGAAAGATTTATGCGTGTTGCCTCTTCATTTACGAAAGCGCGAATACGATTCAGTCGAAGACCACGTTCTAGTCTATGCCATGGACGTTTATATGCATCATTAACACCACCTTCAAGAATTTTATCTAATTGATCATTACCACTCCCTGCTCCTGTCTCTCTTTTCATAGTTTTAGAACTCATTATTTTTCTATCTAATATTATAGTAAACCAGACTTTAGAACCTACAAGGAATAGTTTTAATACTCTCATACCAATGATTAATAGATTTATTACCTATTTGGGTCGTTAACCAACAAGAATCGGATGAAAACATATCATTGTTATCATCATTTAAGATTGTAATAAATGTACGAACACATAGGCCTTGATTGTGTGGGCTTTCAGGTTGCCATTCATTTAATTCATTCATGGCAACTGATGTTGCGCGTGCTACATATAGGCCCTTGGTCTCTTCCTTTACATGATATACCTGAATTCCATTTGATTCAAGACATGCACGTACATCAGCTAAATCTGTGAAGCTATCATTCCATAAAGTATACCCGTCAGAATCACACAATATACGTAATTTTATCCATGTAATATTCTCTCCATCAAGTCTTTTTTTCTTACAGAATTCGAGTGAACCGCAACACAGCTTTGCTGTTGTTAGCGTTTGATCGCAACACAAAGACATACTTCTAATTGTCTTTTTCGGGATTGATGCTTAGGTTGGAGCGCGCACAAAAAACTTTTAGAATAGATCAAGATATAATAAGATGATAAATAATCCTGCGGCACTAGGTTTACCAGTAAGGGCTCCTTTTATGCCTCCGCCTCAAATGTCTATTAGAAGTCGTTATGAATTATCAACACGTGATCTCATAAATGCAAATCAATATGAACATTGGCAGACAGATGGAGCCGCTGGTATAAATAATCGTAAAGATATAAATGCACAGGCTGCATTTTTAGACCAAATGCCTGGTACTGCACGAACTGATCGCAGATCATTTTTACAGGCAAGAACATATGATGCCGGCGGTTCAGCTTTGGCTGATAATCCGTATTTCCAGAAATATGATGTAGCATCTGATCCTCGTAATGTCGCACGTGAATTACGGGGAGCAGTATTTGAAAGTCCCGAAGATCGGGGACTTGCCGAAAGTAATAGAATTTTAGAACGACAATTTACAGCGCAAGTTGTACCCGCAACAAAGACAAAAGAAACTGTCGAAGATTTGATGAGTGCTCGTACTCGTCTAATGCCAACAATGAATGATATGGGACGTATTTATCCGAAAACAATTAATGGTTGGGGGGCTTATAAATGTGAAACTACTAGTACTAATCAAAAGTAACACAAACTTGTATATTATGACGCTGTAAGTGTTGAATAGCTGAAGGAATTTGTTTACTTCGATGACGTCGTTGAGTACGATTAGATCTTGATGAAGCTGTACTAGTTGTAGTATCAGTCATAATTGTATTTGCAGAAAGTACACTTACGGCAGATGCTGTGGATACAGTCGATGCAGTGGATGCCGTAGACATAGTTGAAACTTCAGAACTCTGTGTGGAGTTATTGCGTTTATTATTACGAGTTGCATCAGCACGATCTTGTTGAATTTCGTCGTAGTGGGTTTGAATATAATCAAGGATCTTTGTTTCGAAAGCCCAGCGGAAGAAGTTTAATTTACCAACTGTGGTCCTAAAGGGAGGATGACCATTGATTTGAAATACAATACGCTCCCGGCGACAATTAGGATCGAAGAACTGTTTACTATAAGCCTTTAATTGAGATTTATAGCTTACATAAACGAGAAATTCTTGACCATTCAGTTTATATCCAATGAAGTTTTTACGACAATAATTTGTGACAAACCAATCGATCAGACGTAATGAGATTTCTGCCGTACCAAGCAAATATGGCATAATTTCATTAATATCAGTTCGACTATTATAGAATTTTTGCAGTGAATGAATTACCAATTCAGGTTTACATTCCACCGGACGATTATTCATCCCATCCTCATCATCCGAATCTGACATAGGGTTCATTTGTTTGTGTTTTAAGCGGGTAAATGTTTTAGGCTGTGTTGTTTTGATTAATTATTCTTTTCGCATTAATGACCAGATGAGCTCAACACCACCTCCGGGTTATAATCCTGCTACAAGTTTATTAACTGGTGCGGGTGATAATAGTGTTCCTATTATAAAAATGTCGGGTGGCGGCGGTGGCATAACACCACCCGATTCTTATGTTGAAGGTGGATACAAAAATAGCCTTTTACATGATGCTAATGCCCCTATAATTGAACTTAAAGGAGGTGATGGCACAAAACCTGAGGCTGCTTCTGCCTCAGCAGGAGTTACTCCTTCGGTTCCTGCTGCACCTGATGCTGCTCCTGCCTCAGCAGGAGCTACTCCTTCGGTTCCTGCTGCACCTGATGCAGATGAAAAGTCTGTAGAAGCTCCTCTTGCACCTGCTACTGATGAAAAACCTGTGGAAGCACCTCCTGCACCTGCTGCTGATGAAAAGTCAGAAGAAGCCCCTTCTCCTTCTGATCCTGCGAAGTCTACTGTTGCAGCACCTGAATCTGATAACACAATGGATAAGGATAAGATTCGTTCCGCTTTGGAAAAATTAAATATCACTGAAACTGAATATGCAGAACTAGAAGGACCTGCATTATCTTTTACAGAATTCCTTGATCAATTTGCAGCCTGTTCAACACTTCCCAAAACAGAACAATCACAATGTGATACAGTTAAGGAGATTTTACGTCAGATTTTTATCAATCGTCTAAAATCATACATTGACGAATGTCAAGGTTTTGTTGCTACAGGAAGAGGTGCTGATATTGGAATTGAAGATGAAGAAGGAGTTTCGGGAGTTTCAGGAGTTTCAGGAACGATGAAAACAGCTGCCCCTGGTTTACAATTAGTACGAGATCAATCTACAGGAAAGTATCGCCCATTTAACCCTAAAAGTGATAATGAGGAAGATATTATTGTTGCTGAAAAAGGCGAATGGTTGCGTCAAAAAGATGGTTCTTATGTTCCTGCACCTGTAAAAGCATTAACTAGCGATAAACCAGGTGCACCTGCTCCTGGTCAACCTGGTGGTGCTAAATATGTCACATTTAACAAAGCCACTGGTACATATTCACCAGCACGTCAAGGAACTCCTGGTGCAATTAAGGTGGAACCTGGTCAGACTTTTAAGGCTGGTGGACCTAAGGGTACATGGGTTGCTACAACACCAATTACAGATGAAGCAAAGGCTGCACAGGATGCTGCGGCAGGAACTGCAGAACCTCAGAAAAGAATGATCAGCCCTGAAGGTGGTATAATGCGTTATAAAATGATCCGAGCTGTCTTTGATCTAATCGATGCACTGCCTAGTTTCTATCCCAAAACTACTACTTTTAGGCCTGGTATTTTCATTAAAGATAGAATGCCTCAACCTGATATTATTGCTCATAAATATGATAATTTAGCAGATTTAATCAAAGCAACTATTGCTATTTTGGAATATGGTATGACAGATCTACGTAATGATGAAAATAAGAAGATTTTACAAAGCTATGGTATTTTTAATGGCTATGCACCAATTGATAAATCTGTTAAGAGTTTTATTCGTACAGCAAAAGGTACATTGAAGCCGCTTTATGATTTTATTGGTCAACATTCAGATGTTTTTGGTGAAGTTGATGATAGTGGTAGTGCTACTCAAAGTATGATAAACTTCACTAGAAAATTAAGCAATATGATTCAAGAAATAGGCCCTGTTAAAATATTCAATAGAATGATTCCAAATATGGTACAGAAAGATAAACAGTCCGTTCAACAAACTATTTACAACCCTGTTACTAATCAATTAGATGGTGTAACCGATGAAAATGGTGAACCAGTTATGATTGAAATATACCCCTTTAAAGAAGGCGATGAAGTTACAGCAAAGATTGAATCACTTATTAATTTACCATTGAAGAAAATTAAAGGACGTATTTCCGAAAGTCTACAGAGAATTACTGATAAAACTTCTAAGAACTTTATTGGAGTCTTCTATAAAAAAGATTATGGACCACAGGTTCCTGGTTATACAGGTACAATCTTTGCCTGGCGTCCTGGTGCTAATCACGTAGAAAAAGATTTAACAGTGAATGATGGAATTTCTGCAGAAAGTATTAAGAAATTTATTAAACCTGATGCAATCAATTTTGATGCGACAATGTTTGATAAATTAATGCGACGTCTATTTAGTAAATATGGTGAAACAGGTATTGATGAATTTAATGATGATGATCTTAAAACTCTCATATTACAACATGAAGGGGTAAAAAAAATGTCTCCTTTTAGTATAATTTATAATTTATTCATTGATCCTGTATCAAATCCTTTCTCTCCTTATGCTGTTCTTAATCGTAATAAAATTGATTTACCAGGAAAAGATGGTGATACGAATTATAGCTCAGATGCACTCATCAATGTATACATTGGTATCATTATTCAAATAAATGCACGTATTGAAAAACGCAATAAAATTGCTGCTGATACATTTAGAGCTGATGATTTAACATTTATGAAAGATTTAGAAGCCTACGTTAAATCTAATAAGACTACACCAAATATTAATATTTTTAAATTACGCAGTATTATTGATACATTATATGATCAAGCTGCTCAATTACCAAATCAACCAGCTCCTGGACCTGAAAATACATCTCAACAAAGAGAGGCACAACGAGGAACTCAGGAAGCATTTAATAAAGCGAATGAGGATAATCAATTTGCAATACGTGCATTCATTGCTTTATTCCCTCTTGTACTGGAAGCACAAGTTAATCAAAATAATTGGGTTAATAATATAAAGACAATGTATAAAAATGCTGCTTATAATCGTTTCCTTGTTTATCTATATCAAAAATTACAAGTTGACGAGAATGTTTATAAATTAACTGATGCTCAAATTACAGCAGAAGAAATTGCTGCAGGGAATACTAAATTACAGGAACTATTAGGCTTGGCACGTGATGATAATACATGGTCTAATCCACGTGCAGGTATTGATGAATTTATTGTTTACAATGACGAAGAGAGAAATGATATATATGAAATGAAGAAGTTCTTTGAAGGTCGTTTGAAAACAATGTTGCCTTTTAGTACAAAAGCAAATAGTAATATTTTTATTGTCCGTCTTTTTAGAATGGTAATGCAAGACATGAGTGATAATATTGATAATATATCTATGATCCCTGCACCAAATGTTCCTGAAAGAACATATTACAATTCTTTACAATATTTGCGACAACTATATATACATTACACTCAAAATATTGCAGGTGGTTTACCTGCTCCTGCTGCTGGTGCTCGTGGTGCTGGTGGTCCATCTCCTGGTGCTGGTGGTGCTGGTGCTGGTGCTGGTGGCGCTGGTGCTGGTGCTGGTACTGGTGCTGGTACTGGTACTGGTGGTCCACCTCCTATTCCTCCATCTCCACCACCATCCCCAACACCAATTAGTAGAACACCCAGTGGATTTGTTCCACCTCCTCCACCTATACTAGGAGGAGCAATAATGATTGGTGGTGCGAATCTTGATAGACGTAATACACCTTTAGATATTTTTATTAATACAATAGATAGCCCTGATCTGACCTTGCTAAATGACTTTAAAAAATTAGTTGGTCTTGATCCAATGAGTTATATTGCGGAGACAAGTAACATAATTGAATATATTAAAAAAATAGAAAATCCACGTCTATTCAAACTTGATATTAATGCATTGGATGATCTGAAGAGTCGTTTATCTCTTGAAGTTTTCTGTGATGGTATTGAAGAATTATTCGAGATTTATAAAACAGATATAACTGAATCAAATAAATTACCAAAATTCCGTAGTTTACAAACTCTCAATGATTTGTGTGGGAATCGTGCAGACCTTCTAAAATCGATGACTACTAAGAAGACATTCATAGAAAACGTTTTCGTGTTACGTAAATTAATGCAACAATATGATATACCTGATGTTGAAAATAGTCCTAAACGTAAGGTTGAATATATTACAAAAGACTTTTATCCTTATGCATATAAAGAATTATTGGAATCATTTAATATTTATAAACGCGTAATAATTGATGGATTAACTTTACAAATGAATGCGGGACAATTTAGACGACCTGCAGTTTTCCCAATTGATAAGAAGGTACCAGAAAATGCATGGTCTGATGAGCAAAAAACAGCCTATAATAATTGGTATACAAATACATTTATTCCTGCTAATGTTAATGATCTGAATATTTTGAGTAGGGAATCAGATAAAATATTTGCAACGCCTGCTGATCCAGGTATTCAAGTAAAAACATTTATTAATGTTATGTTACAATATATTGAAGAATTTGGTGATATACATGTTGAATATCTTTCATTTGTATTAGGTGTACCTATTAATAATGTGAAAGAGCCATTTAATAACAATAAGTCATTATTTAATGAATATAAAGATGCCTTCCTAACAAACGATGAAAATGATATTCTCAGATTTATTAACTTAATAGCAACATACTGTGTAACACAAAATACATTAAATGATGTTGAGAAGACTAGAATTATCGAAGTGTTTGAAAAAGATGAAGATACTATTAAAATTATGGACGAATTATTAATTTTATCGAATGCTTTTGATAAATGTATAGAACCTGATATAACTCAATATAATACTAATGATCCTGTACAAAAACAACAATATATGAATGAAAAAATAATTTATGAAACTCGTGCAACTATGTTACAACAAGTTAAAAAATTCTATTCCTATTCACCAATTGAAACATTGCTAGGAAGAGCTGTCAATTTAACATCTAGTGCTACTATTAGGGGTGGTAAACGTGGGGGACGTGGAGGACGTGGAGGATCTACAAGACCAGCAGCAGGATCTACAAGACCAGCAGCAGGATCCACAAGACCAGCAGCAGGATCTACAAGACCAGCAGCAGGATCTAGAAGACCACCTACAGGACCTACAAGACCAGCAGCAGGACCTACAAGACCCCCTGCAGGACCTACAAGACCACCTGCAGGACCTACAAGACCACCTGCAGGACCACGTGTTATTATTCCAAAACCAAAGGAGGAAGATGATGAAGTTGATGATTCAAATAATGAATATGAAGGAATATCTTTAGCACAACCTGGTAATATTCCTGAGTCGTTTGAAGGTAAACAAATAGAGGTTGAGGGTTTGAAATTTATTGAAATGCCTATGGATTTCTTACATGGAAAACGCCTAAATTCAAAAGGACAAACAACACCTGAACGTCAAATTTATATTGACTTATTAGCTAGTTTATTAATACGTTTATTAAATATTTGTTTGAACGAAACAGTTACAGATGACGAATCATTAAAGAAGTGTATGGTCTTCTTCTATTTATACAATCAGTTCGAAGTTCATATGAATGCGATTGGGGAAATAGGAGAAGGTATGAATACAAATCCAATATTAACACAATTACATACTCTATTTGAAACTGTATATAAACCTTCATTAATGTACAAGTATAAAATATACACAGATAAGACAGGAAGTAAACAAAAAGATCCAACAAAGATTTTGACTGAAGCGGAGCAAAAAACTCTTTCAAAGAAGCGTGTTGATATATTATCAGAAATAGGTAGAATTGTTCCTCCTAAAAGAGTCCAACATACATGGTTCGGTGGTTCCGAAGAAGATGATGAAGAAACTATTGATGAAATAATACAAACACAATTTGGTGGTGCGCTGCCTCTAGTTGCTGCATTACTTATTAAAACCGCTATTGTCGGTGCAATTGGATATTTTGGATATAAATCTGCGAAAAGAGCTATTGAGTATTCTAGTGCATCTGGTACATTAAATATAGGTGACTTAATTGCACCTGGATCTTATATTACTTCTGCAGTAATATTAACTGGTGTTATGACAGGAATATTACCTGGAGCTGCAATAATTGGTGCTGGTACTTCATTCGGTTTAGGTTTATTATCAGATTGGTTAATTCCAGATTTAGCTAAAAAAATGGCTGATCCTAGAATTAATCCCGAAGCAGCCCTATTTGCGAGACAATTTGCTAATCTTTATGAAGAAAGATTAAAAGTAGGTTATTTTAAATCAATATTTGATTTCAATAGTATTTTATTAGCTTATCAAATGAAAGTTCTTAGACAACCAGAATTCATTGGTGAAAGAACTATTACAGCGTATATTAAGGAAATAAAAAAGAAAATGAATGATACAATGCGTCTCAAAACTATAATTGCAAAAGATAGTTCATTTAATACATTATTATCACAACCAATTATTAAAATATTATTCAAAGATACTTCATTGTCTTTAACTGATGATGAATCAAAAGAGTATTTGATTGATGCCTTGTCATTAACAAAATCTTCTGATTTCCAAAATTTCCCTCCAACTCTACTAACAAATGATGAGTTTAAAAAATTAAGAGATCTGAAGGACCAAAAGATGCGTGCTAAAGCAACTGAAGTAGCTAAACCAGACTCTGAAGACAAACAAAAAACAATTAGTAAATTAGATACTGAGATTGATGCATTAAATATTAAAATAAATATGTTGATTAATCCTGAAGACAGATATAGAATGTTATATGCATTAGCTACAAGTCTCAAACAAGTTCATTTAGGATTAATGGAAGTAATTAAACGTGCTCTACTGGAATTACGAGATGAGCGTAGAACTCAAATGACAAGCATTAAAAAATTCGAAACACTGGCAGAAGTTCCAGTTGAAGCAATAGATATGCTCCGTAAAAATATTAGAAATATAGATGAGGAAGAAAGAACATTAGAAGGACATTATATTCGCATGAAAGTTTTAGAAAGAGAGGTTTTACAGAGAATATTAAATGTTTTGCAGATAACAATTACACGTTGCCGCTTCCCAACAATTAATGAAATTCCTACACAGAAGAATAATCCTCATGCAATGAATTCTCCTGAATACTTTTACTATATTCGTGATGCAATCCTATTTTTACAAAATATCTATAATCAAATGAATGGAGATACTAGAACAAATCCAAGAGATTGGTCTACAATAAGATTACTGTATGAAGGCGTAAAATCTTCAGCTGAAGCCGTCACCACAAGAGTTGGAAATATTGTAGCTGGAACAACACTTGTATTTGAAACAGGTATATGGGGTAAAGTAAAAGAATTTGCTTCTACAGCAGCTAAAGCTGTATTACCTCCTGGTGCAGAATTAAAGGTGTTTGGTAAACCCAAATTAAATCATCCAAATCCAAATGATATGTTTAATAAATTATATGATAAAATAATTACAACTATTGATTATGATACTGATGCAATTTCAACTAATATTGCTAGCATTACTAAAGGTGATTTGAAACCTCTTGAAGATTATGTTAAAGACTTGAAAAAATACAAATCTTATTTATATGAACAAGCTCCTGATGGAAGTATTAATAAAGTGCAACAATTATCACCGTACAAAATATCGGATGCATTCTTTATTTCCCAAAAGTCTGGAAGCTGTAATATATTTTCAAATACATATGAAAATGCTGCATCTGCATATATGATAATAGTACGTTATTGTGATTATTATACAAATATTAAATCAAAATTCAATGAAATAATGGCATTTATGCAGTTCCCATGGATAAAGAACCATGAAATCTTTGATCAATTTAGTGATAATAGATTATTAATTCAAATTAAATCTATGAGTGAAAGTGATATTAAGAGTGATTGTGGTAGCGGTAAGGGTAAAGGTGGTGGAGGTGGTGGTGGAGGTGGTGGAGGTGGCGGTGGTAAGAGTAAGGGCAAATTATTTGATCTATTTACAAAACATTCAGAAGAATGTAAAAAGATAATATATGTTTTATACTCCATACTAATAACACCTGAAATACATGATCAGACTAATAAATTAGTTAAGAAGATGTTGGAGTCAACTACGAAACCAAATTCAAAAATATCTGTGGCATTCAAATTCTTACAAGACTTTTATGGTGATAAATCAACATATGACATTCCTGAAGAATACAAAAGTGTACTGACCTATGTTACAGGAGCTCCAAATCCTCGTTATCGTTTTAGACCTAGTGTTCTTCCTGAAGAGAAACTTTTAGCAACTCAATTACCATTAGATGAAGTACAAACACGTTTGGGAGTAATCTCTAAAAGTCTTAATGTAGTTACGACTCCAGAATTTATTGCCAATCGTCAGGTCTTTAATCTTTTATATGATTCAATATCTGATAAATACCAAGTATATAAGAAACATGTAAAACGTCTTACTGAAGCAAGGAAGAAAGTTACATTTAGATCAAATGTTCCTGATCCAGATCCAATTTCAGACAGTACTATTGAAGAAATGTTCTATTTGGCCGCAATTCTTTACTCTTATGGAATGTATGCTGATTGGGAGTTCCTAAATAAAGATACAGCTATGGGTGAAAGAGAGATTAAACGACCAACTATTGATGGTAAACCATACGATAATAATAGACAACAACCTACAGCTGGTGAGAGTAATATTCTAGAAACATTCCATAAAGAACTTACATTCATGGGTACAACTGAAGGAACAATTGAAAGTGATCTTCTTGAATGGGCAAACAAGAAAGGAGCAAAGGCTACGAATTTAGAAGATATATTACAGGATTATGCAGCAAGAATTGATATTTCTGAACTTGATATTGTTGCACCTGTCTATATGTGGTTGACACCAGGACAACGTTTATTTGCTTCTAAATTTGCTATATCATTAACGAATACTCTTGATTTTATTGAATGTAAAACATTATTAGAGTATTTATTATCAACATATGAAACACGTGGAATTGATAGATCAATGATAGGTAAAATCGAAGAAGTAAATTCCAAGAAAGTATTCAAAGCTAAATTTATTAACAAGACAGATGACTTTGTAAAGAGTCGTTTACGTCAATGCAGTCTAGCTATCCGTTATAAGGGTGTAGCAGCAAATTGTGTAAGTCGTGAAAGAGCTGTTCCAAAAATGTATGATGAAATTACTAAGCCAAGAAATCATAAATTCTATTTCTCTCGAATTTACAGCAGTTTACCTCAAGTTAAAAATAATGGTAAAACAGAAGAAGAACTTGAAGATGATTTAAATGCTGAACTTGAACAGGAAGTAGCAGATAGAGAATGGGAAGAATTTATGGCTGAACAAATCAGAACGGAAGCAGAATTGGAAGCGTCTCTAAGTCCAGGAAGTAGAGGCGAAGAAAATACCTTAGCTGAAGAATTAGGAACACAGGGTGGTGGATCTATTAGAGACTTCGTGGCACGTGCTAACACAAGAGCCATGAAGTATAAGAAACAATATTTATCTACGACGCGCAAACATGTCAACCGTAAACATAACAAACATACCAGAAAGTATAAATAAAAAGATTTCCATTTGAGTATTTTTATCACTCGATGAACGACTGCTTTCAAGATCGTCTAGACGACTGAAAATTTCGTCAAAACGACGCTTCATATCATCATTAATATTCTGACCTTGCATCCTTGAACCTGGAAGGCCAGAATATGTCGGCGGCGGCATTAAATCACCTCCAGGTGAAGGTAGATGTTCAATAAATGCTGTATTTGCACCAGATGGTGTAAGGCGTTTCCATGCATCCACAATAGAAGGTATAGGGAGTGTAGCTCCAGAGGCCTTATTCTCTGCCTTTAAACTATGTCCAACAGAGTTTGAACCAAATGTATGAGCAAAATCCGTTTCCATCATATATTCTTTAGCGTCCTCAATTGGACTGAAATTTTGGAAACCATCTGTTGTCCCACCAAAATCGGAATCAGGATCCGCTCCAAAATAAGCAGGGGGTTTTGCACTTGCACTACTAATTAAAGTACGTGGTCCTTCTGTTTCACGAAGTTTTACATGCGCAGCAACTGTTGAAGCAGGTGGACGACGAGCAGTATATGCAGAACGTGGAACCTGCGCAAGTTCCTCTTCAGCTTGACCATATGCTGTATCTGCAGTTAAGGGGGCATGTTCTTGCATACCTGTATCAGGGTTAAATGGATTAACACTGTCTGTTATAGCGCCAGATCCACGCATAGGATTTGGTTCTTCACCAAGATCAAATCCCTGACGGTCAGCATCCAAGAACTTCTGTGAGGGTGCCTTACAACGCCTAGCTCGACGTCGTTCTTCTCGTCTTTGACTCGAAGAAGAATTAGTTCCTCGACATCCAGGTGCTACCTGCGCCGGGAACGCATCATCAATAGAGCAATATTCCATCTAAAATTTGCATATACTATTAATTGATCATTAGAGGGCGCGCTTCAACAACATTTAGATGTGTGTCATTGAATAGAAATAAATGGTATCTCGATGTCCCTCAATACAACTGATTATAGGATCATTTCTAATAGTCCTAATTGTCATTCATTTACTTCGTACATTTACAATTAAAGAGGGTTTTGCAGGAGGCGCTCTTGATATGCCGAGTGGTAATGATCTTATAAATCCTCCAATCAATGCTGTTGAAGCAAATCAGGGTTTTGGAAAAGTACTGTCTTATCTAGCTAAAAATCCAAAGGATTCTGGAGCTTTTCTAAACTTCGTAAAAACTTCGTTCTTCACTGAGTCATCACAATTTAACCCGGATATCAATTACTCTGGTTTACAGGAAAAGTGGAAAGGTGGAACTTTCAGAGATAAAAGCACTGATGTTTAATTAGAAGTAAAGAATGGATTTATTCGGTATTAAACTATTATTAGTTATTGTATCAATCAGTCTAATAGTTTTCTCTGGTTCTGTACCTCCGGCAATCAAACAACATTTAGATACATGGTATGGGCGTTTCATAGCGATTGTATTAGTTATGATGATTGTTGATTTTGCTGGTTGGCCTGCTGGTGTTCTTGCTGCCATGGCAACCCTTGTATTAATACCGGCTACTGTTGAGGAAGGCTTCACCTACAGCGAAGGTGCAGGTGCAGCCTATGGCAACACCGTTGCCGAAGGCTTCGTCATAGATGAAAAGAAGCCTGTAGAAGGCAAGGAACGTTGGTTTTCCGAAAGGGTAATGGGTGAAACCCCTAATCGTCTTGATAATGATAATGTATTAAGCTTACCGACTAACTAATAATCTTATAGAGTTCCAGATATGGGTTTTTGGGAAGAAGCGATGGCATCTACTGGTCAATTAGATACAATTGCACGTCTAAGCGCTGCTATTCTATTAGCTGTATGGTTGGTTCTTGTTGGCCTAACATTTCATGCAGAATATCCTCGTGAATTTATTGAATTATCCGGTCAACCTTGGTGGCGTTTATTAATGGTTGCCGCTGCTATGGCCGGTGCATATTGGTGTCCTCGTGTTGGAGTACTATTAGCATTAGCTGTAATAGTATATTTAGCAGATTTACGTGCTCTTGTTCATATGTAAATGTGCGAAGTAATAACAGATGTCAGTCCCGGCTGCAGGAATTAGTTCTATGATGGCTTTTACAGAGGCTCCACATTGGTTAGACGTTTTTTTAAATAACTTCAATACAAGTCCTTATTTTATTGGAATTATGATGTTAACAATGAATTTGGGATCTAGATTTTTGGGACTTGAAATGAGTAAAGGACAGGAGGCATTCTTTTCACATCCCTGGATTCGACGTTTCTTAATCTTCGTCGTTTTCTTCATCGGTACTCGTAATATTTGGGTCGCATTCTGGCTTGCATTTACTGCGATCTTACTTTTAGGATACCTTTTTAATGAAAATTCTTCTCTTTGTTTGTTCCAAGGTGGTCTCCCCGGTGCTGCATGCACTAAACCTGGAGCAGGTTTAATACAAGTACCTGGTCTTACACCTGAAGAAGCAACTATATACAAAACTCTTCATGAAAAACAGGCGAAGGCTGCAGCTGCTGCTGCACAGGTCCAGGCCCAAACACCACCTCAAGAAACACAAGGACCACCTGATTTATATAATATGTATAAGGGTAATATTGAAAGAATCAAAAAATTATTTAACTCAGAATAATTTGTATAAGACAAGACAAATAAAACTAATAAATAGATGCAATTATATTTATTAGTTTTTTTATTAATAGCACTTGTAATAATATTACAATTAATGAAATATAATATTCCAAAAATTGCATGGTCCTATTGGGATAATAATACACCGCCAATAATAACACGTATTATTGAAGAACGGAAGCGAACTATGCCTGATTGGAATATTCGTCTTCTAACTGAAGATACAATTAGAAATTATATTGATTTGTCCAGTGTTCCTAAAGGTTATTACAATTTAAAACCACAACATAAGGCGGATTGGATTCGATTAAAACTATTAGAGAAGTATGGGGGGTTATGGTTGGATTCTAGTATTATTGTGAATAATGGAGATGCAATTAATGAAATGTATGAAGATGCAATACGGACAAAGGCAGAGCTAGTAACATTTACATTAGATAAACCAACTGCTGAAGAATATATTGAAAATTGGTTCATTATGGCACCTATGAGAAGTCATGTGATTGAAGATTGGTTAGCCGAATATGAAAAAGCTATTAGTATGGGTTTCCCAGAATATAGAAGATATGTAATGATGAAGGAGCCGACAATTAGCGAAGACATTTATAGTAAGAAACATGAGAGTGTCTATTTGACACAACATGCATGTATACAGGTTGTATTGAAACGACGCAATCTCCTTCGAGCGAAGTCGAGGGTACTTTTATATCCAGCAGATCGTAATATGTTTAAAGTACAAATAGGGTGTGATTGGAAGCATAAATGTATTATTGATAATATTTCAAATAATCCACAAGTTAATAAATTACCTTTTATTAAATTGAGAGGTGGGGAAAAGACGATTGATTACGAGAAGTATTTTGCCCGTTCAAGGACTAATACAGTATAGTATCTATTTGCGACGACGACGATCTTTCTTCATTGTTCTGCGTCCACCCTTTGTTGCTCCTCTTGCGATATTCTCAAGTAGTAAAAAGGATTTTAAACCAGTACCGGGTAGATCTTTTTGAATTGCTACAATTTTATTCATTACATTGTGTAGCCCTTTTGAATTTACTAGTTCTTTAAATTTTGGTGATTCAAATACATTTCTAATTGCTGTCAAACGTGACATTTTTTCACCAGATGAATAATATTTTAATGCACCTAAAGCAGCAAGAGCTCCTAATATTCCAACAACAATTACTTGGCCATTAGACATACCAGAAGGTGTATCATCTGCGGCTAATTCATCAATTTGTGAACCTGTTAAAGATTGTAAAAATCCCATAATACCACCAGATCTTCTGGTTCTACTACGAGAGAGGCTACTAGTTAGTCGTACTGAATTAGAACTCATTATTATATTTAATAGCTATATTATTTTGAATTGCGACGGCGATCTTTCTTCATTGTTCTGCGTCCACCCTTCTTACTCATATTTGTAATTAATTTAAGAGCAGCTGCAGCTGTATCAGGTGAAGAACGTTGAACATCAGCTAGTTTTTGTGTTAAATCACTGATAATTCTTCCGTCTCTAAATTCTTTAATTGTAGCTATAGCTAAACCTGCACCAAGTGCACCTAATGCAATTCTACGAACTTGTCCAAGTGTCATATTAGATTGTGTCTGATCTGCTAATAAATCACTTATTTGTCCAATAGTTAAGTCATGTAAGGATCTAGCTAATCCAACTGCGGAATTTTTAACAGTTCTTATACGGTTCATGAAAGATCTCGGTGCAGCAGGAACAGCAATCTCTCCTCTATTTAGCCTGCGAAAAGGAAGGGGTTCAGGTTCAGGTTCAGGAATAACATTATTAAAAATATTATTCGGTCCTTCAGGTCCTACTAATTGAGGTCCTACCGGTGGTATTATATTATTATTAACTCGTACATTAGGTTGAGGTTCAGGTTCATCTTCATCTCTTTGACGATTACGCGCTCCACGTATTCTATTTTCCAATTCTCTAATTTGATTATTAGGGATTCTACCTGTTTCACGAACTCTTTGCAATCTTTCTAGTAATTCATCAAGATCTTGTTCAAGTTGAGGTTCAGGTTGATTTCCTTGACGATTACGAACTGCTCTAATATTATTTTCCAATGCTCTGATTTGATTATTTGGAATTCTACCTGTTTCACGAACTCTTTGTAATCTTACTAGTAATTCGTCAAGACCTTGATTATTCATTATATTTATATCAAATATAATTAATACATCCTTGAACGTGTATTATAACGATGAAAAGCCATTACATGTCGTGGTTGGGATAAGGCCCAACGTTCATGTGGTTTGTAGGCCCAAGGTTCTTTTAGTGGAACGCGCCATCTGGCCACAGGGCGTAGTGCTTGGCTAATCCGGAAGCCATGACGTTCATACCAGGCAATGAGCCTTGGATCATTAATTGGTGTCAAATGACAAGAAGTCATTGTACGAAGAATTGCATTTAGAAGAAGTGAACCAGTACCATTTCCTCTAAATGTCTTTGCAATAGCTAAAAAATATAGCTTAGAACCGGCAACTAAACCGAATCCGATCAGCGTGCCCCTATAAAATAGGCCCATGCTGGATCGCTGATTTCGATTACGCCAGGCAGCGAAGAAATCCGCATCATCATGAAGATCAAATGTATCATAAAAAATACTTTTCACTTCCTTATAATGGTGTAATCTCAAAGGTCTAACATTATAACATGTGCGCTCTTTCATTTTATCATTATACTATTAGTGGAGATTTTATTATTCTCTATAAACGAGATAATAACCAGTGTGATGTGCATGATTGGCTTCATCATAAAGATTTGCAATACAATTCATTAATCCATACCATGCAATCTCCTTTACCCTAAATGATATATTTTCAAATAGTTGGTTATTTGCACATGATGATAAATCATTTAAAATGTTTTCTGGTCTATTATCTGGACACCATTCTTCAACACTTCTATCAAAATATTCATATCGTAATGGTTTTTGATATATATATACATCAATTGTATATGAAATCATTTCAAGCTTATATAGTAAATTCTTCTTCTTCCATTTGAAGAAGTAATAACTATCGTAAATGTCCTTAGGCTTAGTTATAATTTCATTATTTTGTAATTTTTCAATAATTGTATTTACTTCGTCAATGTAATTTGTAATTGTCTTATTAAAATTTTCCTGTACAAATGTATTATAATAATTTTGTTCATTTTCAGATAAATCAGCAATATTAAATTCTATACCTTGAATATTTAAATGTTGTGGAACATCTTGAACTAATTGTTCTTTGAATTGAGAAACACATGATAGCATTTCTTGAACTTGTCTATTGATCTTCTCCTGATTAGGATCCATTTGTATTTTCAGCTAGTATTATTTATTATGAGAAAAAAAATCAATTTTTTTCAAATTAAGAATAATCATTAACATTTACACGGCATATAAATATGTCTTTGTAAGAGATATTTATAAACTCTTTATCAATTGTAATATGAATATTTAACCGAGCATTTTGTTTAATGAAATCATTTATTGGTGGATCGAGTTCTGGTACTTCACGTGAAGTTTTAACGATTCTTGCCAAATAAGGTAGTCCTGACGCCATGAAGAAACCTAATTGAAATATACCTTGATCCATTGTTTAGAATTTAATTATGAATGCCACATTATCAACTTTTAGGAGTAATTAAATAGTTGAAGTATTTATAAAGATAATATTTTTATTTTTGTTATATGAATCAATAATTTCTTGATTAAAACAACCACCACTTAATATAATAATTGTTGGTGAATTAGCACCTTCTATTAAATTATTAAAACTGTCACAACATAATTGATAGCCATACATATATGTACCAATTTTTAATGGACTATTATCTAAAAATCCAGCTATTATAGAATTTGATAGTCCATGTATCAATAGTTGTTGTGAATGTACTGAACAGGGCCATATATATGCAGGGACTTGTGGATTTGATGTAATAATTGAATTGCAGACTTTTATGGTATTATATAAATTATCAAAATATGAAGTAATCATTTTCTCTGAATTATTATTAATTAGTTGTAATTCATTATTAATAGAAGAAGAATAACGTTTGAATGTGAAGAAAACAGAATGTTCAGCAAAATGTTGTTTTCCAATAAATGTAAATCCATATTTATTAAATAATTGAATAATGAAATTATTTTCCGCGAAGTAAGTATGTTCTATGTGCAAAAAATTAAATGTTTTATTTTGAATATAACCTTCTAGATCAGGAAAATCCAAACAAATATATTCAACATTTTTATTTTCCATAATTGAAGTAAGAATTTTCAATGGTTCATAAAAATGTTCAAATACATGGGACATAATAACTGTATTTGCACCAATCAATTCATTATGGTCAAATTCTTCAGCATATTTATGAACTATCTCTTTTTTGTCTAATGATCCAAAATAATGTGGATCAACAATATAATATTTTTGAATATGGTCTCCAAATTCTTTTAAAATGTTATCAGCTAGAGCTCCAGAACCAGCACCGATTTCATATATACCAGTTATATTTTCACTTCCAATAGTTGTATTAATAAATTTGGTAAATTCAATGTATTTAGTCATAGAAATTTTACCATATGGACTTGCATGATTTATAGAATATACATCTGATAAATTTCCTAAATATTTATTTTGAAATGTCTTACATGATTCACATCTTTGAATATTATAAGGAATAATTATATTACTATTAGACGGTTCCTTCTCAGTATATGATGCCACAGGAGTTGAAATATCATCGATAAAATAATTATTCAATTCTGTTGATTCACAAAATATACATTTATTTCGTACTGTAAATGAGTGATGCTCCACATCCAAGGACATTTATATATTAAATAATTTATATAATTTTAATTTAAGTACTAAAATAATATATATTAATTCTTAAAATTTATTGCTATTTAGCCTGATATTTCTTAAATATTCATACTCATGATATTTCCTACAGGTTGTGCTTTGCGTCTGCGTCCACCGCCACGACGGCTTTCAGCCATAGAACCAATCTCTTCACTTACGATTGACTGAATCTCTGAGACAGCACTTACAGCGGGTTGTTGTACATCAGCAGACCCACCACTAAATCCTGCAGGGGGTCCGTTCATCATAACATTACCTGAAGGACTGGCACCACCACCGAAAGGATTGAACATGGGTTCAGACTCGGCGCGGCGAGCCTCCTCAAATGTCTTCAAAATATCATCAACACCTGAAGGCCCCTTCATCTCCCGACGAGGGGCTTTAGGGGGCTCTTGAGCCATCATATTTTGAGGCATTTGTGGAGGCATCTGTCCTTCAGGACGAGAGGAACCATAAAACATACCTGTAGGTGCCATTTGTGCAGTAGGAGGGTTAGGTGGTGACTGGTAGAATTCAGGGCCTGGGGGCATCTGAGGACCACCAGGCATAGCAGCATTCATGAAGTTACCGAAACCAGGACCAACCTGTGCAGCTGCAGCGGCGGCAAATTGACGCTGAAGACCAGGATTTTGTTTGAAGATATCATCCATCGAAGGCATCTTGGAACGGAAGAAACTATTAGACATGTGGAACATGAAACCAGAACCAGCCAACATCATAAGAAGACGAGCCTCTGGTGGCATTGAGCCCTTGCCCTTGTATTTATCATATAGTTCCTCGAAAACTTCGTCAAAATCTTCGATATTTTCGTGTACAGACTCGGACCAACCTTTGAGTTGTACATCAAAAGGATCAAACTTCTCATTGAGTAGCTCAACACCTGTAACTAGACCCATCATCATCTGGCGCTGAAACTTAATAGAAGTCTCAAGTTGACGAGCATCAACAAGACGATTGTACTCGGTCTTAATCTCATCAAGAGAATCATTCATATTGAAACGACGACTGACAGGATAGCCTTTCTGTTCTAAACGTTGTAGCTTATTGATCATATCTGATTTCTCTTTGCGCTCGAGCTCAGGGTCAGATAGGGAACGTGGTGCATCATCAATACTTGCATTCCATGAAGAAGAAGCAGGAGCAGCAGGTATACCTGAAGGAACACCTGATGAACCAAATACATCTGGTCCCGAATTATCACGATTAAAACTAATAGAAGGTCCATTGCCCCCTATTGGGCGAGGAGCCAATGGGTCATCAAGATTTATATCGAGAGATGTTGCTTCAAGTGGCTCCAGAATCTCAATACCACCGCCACCACCACCACCCAAATCAAAATTAACGGACTTAGGAGCTGATGATGCCGGAGTGACTTTAGTATTGGCTAATAGGCTAGCACCAAGATCATCACCTAGTTCACTAAGGTTAATGACAGTGCCGAAATCATCTCCACCTGGAATATCATCTAGACCACCACTCACAAAATCACGCATATCATTGATCGATACACTCATTTATCTTTGAGTCTCACTGGTTTTTTAGGTGTTGTATTAGGCGCAGTAAAAAATGGCTTTTTATAAAGCCTGACTACTTCCCAGGTTTCTCGGGTGATTTGATCTTCCGATCAAATGATTTTACCTTAACTGTACGTGGCACGCCGCCACCAGGATTAATTGTTCGATCAAAACTCTTAACTTTTACAATCGGCATCTTATTTAATGTTAATAAAGGGACTAAAAATAATTCAATTTTTTCCTTGATTTAAAATATTTTTTTAATGGTGTAAATAAGAGTTATAAGACCAATACCAATAATGGCAACACCTTTAGCTGAAAGTTGGTGAGTATTATTATCAGTAGTGTCATTATCTTGATTAATATTTTTTTCTTGTTCATACCGTTCAATATCGTTTCTAATCCAGAAAATTAAATCAGTTACTGTATCAGTTGAATTTTTATATTGATTAATTCTATCATCAATACTTTCGATAAGAAGCCGCTCATCTTTATCTTGGATTGATTCATAATCAAACTCGGAGTTTAATTCCTCGAATCCTGATTCTTCGACATCTGATTCTTCGACCTCTGATTCCTGGACCTCGAAGTTTTGAAATTTTTCATGCGCGGCATATTTTCTCAATTCATGAATTGCTTCTTTTACAGGTGAATAATTTGGATCCATATATTTCAAAATATCCTCTGTATCCATTATTACGTTTGGAATTAAAAATCAAATATATTTTTTCAATTTTATATTTAATAAATATAAAATTTGAAAAATTATCTTTAATGAGTGAAATTAATAAAATGGATAACAATACACTATTATCAGTATTCTTGATAATTGCAATAATTACTGTTATAGCGATTGATATAATTATTATATATATGTTTATATCATCGTTTTGTTGTAAAATGCAAGATAATTCAGTTAATAATTTAAGAAAACCATTAATTGGAGTATCAATTAATGAAACAGACCATATAGATAATTATTACACAAGTTTATAAATTTAGACAAACTAAAGACAAAATATAATATTTAGATATATAGGATGGATAAATATGGATTTTTATTTGATTTAGATGGGACTTTAGTAAATACGGATGAGGCATATTATAAGGCATGGGAACAAATTTTAATTGAATATAATATATTTTTAACAAAAACAATTTATGATACTTATATATATTCAAATGATGATGCAAGTGTTAAGAAAAAACTATTACCAAATATATCAATTACAACTACTGAAATATCAACCAAAAAAGAAGAATTATTTATAAAGAATATTGGATTAATTTCAGTTATAAATAATGCTCAAGCATTTATTAAACAACTACAAGATGATGGTCAGTATATTGCAATTGTAACTAATTCAACAAGAAAAATTGCTGAAATTATATTAAATTCTATTAATATTAAACCAGATATTTTAATCATAGGATCAGAATGTATTGCAGCAAAACCGTCTCCAGAACCATATTTAGAAGCTATGAGACAATTAAATATTGATGGATCTAAATGTTTTGTATTTGAAGATTCTACAAATGGAATTATTAGTGCAAAAGGTGCAAATGTAAAGTGTATTGTTGGTATATCTGGACCACAAAATGCATGTCACTATATTGATGCTGATTTAATATATTCTGATTATACATTTCAAATAGATGCATTATTAAAGTTTCAAAGAAAACAATTATCTTATGAATCTATTATTAAATTTAGTATAGGAAAACAATATAATATAAGTGATATAGTAGTTGATAAAATACAATTAAAAGGAGGATTTATTGCAGATGTATTTGCTGTTAAAATGAAAATAGATGGAAATCCAATTAATACTGTTATTAAATTAATTAATAATAATGATAGTCCATTAAATAGAATGGCGCATTTTCTTGATTTATATGATCGAGAAAATTATTTCTATGAATCAATATCCAAATTTGTACCAATAAATATACCTAAATGTTATGGAATATTAAGAGATACTAATTTAAAACCCCTTGGGTTTATATTAGAGGATATGCATGATTGTGGTGCAATTATAAATAAGGATCTTAACACTGAATCAATTGATCTATCATTAAATGTTATTTCTGAAATGGCTAAACTACATTCTTTTTTTTGGAATAAAGAATTAGATACAAATTTCAAGTTGCTTAAAAAACATAATGATTCTATGTTTCAACCAAGTTTAAAAGAATTTATTCAATCAAAGATTAGTTTATTCAAACAGAAATGGAATAATATTCTATTACCCAAACATATAGAATTAATAGATAATATCGCTAATGATTATATAAATATACAAAATAGTTTAAGTTGTCCACCCTTAACATTATGTCATGGTGATATTAAATCTCCAAATATTTTCTATAAGGGTGATGTTCCTTATTTCATTGATTGGCAATATATTATTAATGGAAAAGGTGTACAAGATCTTATATTCTTTATGATAGAGAGTTTTAATCAAGAAAAAATAAAATATTTATATCCTTTATTTAAGAATTATTATTATCTTAAATTGAAAGAGTATGGTGTTAAGGATTATTCATATGAAATGTATTCAACAGATATTAAAAATGCAATGTTCTATTTTCCATTTTTTGTAGCAATATGGTTTGGAACAACTTCTAATAATGAATTAATTGATGTAAATTTTCCATATTTTTTTATTCAAAAATTATTTAATTTTTATGATATTGTTTTAGATATTTAATTTATAAACCAGTAATATCTAGACACATACATAGAGCATCAGCAAGATCTGACCGTTTTTTAGCGTTAGTTAGAGTGGGAAGCCAGTCTTTTGCATTAGCAGTTAACCAAGTTGAAGCGCGTACTTCAGAACCTGCTTTACGATCAGCATAACCTTCATCACCTGCTGTAACACCTTTCACCTTTTTACCTGCGTGTACAAGATCTACTGCAGGAACTTTGAGACCGCGGGCCAAAAAAGCCGCTCTCAACGAGGCATACAATAAGATCTGAACAGTTTTCATTGTGGGATTCTTCAGTACAGGTTGATTCTCAAGAGCAAACCGTTCTACATGTTTGAACTGTTCCCAATTATCCGCAATCATCTTCAAAATACCATCATGAAGTACAGCCATAGGTTGATGAGTAGCTGCAATCTTCTTCTCCTTCTTAACAGTTAGGGGAAGAGCATAGCGACTTCCTAGAGCGACCAATAAATCTTCTTTCTTCGCCGTCTTAGGAATTGTAATCTTTGCTTCTTGTGCAGCAGTTTTCAGTGCAGTAACAGTTGATTTGCATTCAAGAGGTTCAACTGTTCCTAAATGTCTTTTACAAGAGGGTTTACCTGAAGGCAATGTAAACTTCGCATTCATTTTGCATTGATTACATTTAGGAGCTGCTTCTGGGATCGGTGCGTCAGGTAAAATATTTACATTGTTCCATGCTCTTAGTTTTACTGTAGTGCAATCAAAAATACAGAATGCAAGATTCTTAATACCAATATCAAATGCACAAATTATCTTTGCCATATTCCTAATTATATCTTCATGAAAAAACCTTAAACTATTAAGGCGTTTTTCATTCATTAATTGTTAAAGTCGCAATCGGATATCTTCAATCCGTTCTTCAAAGACTTCATGACTAATAGCTTTTGCTACATAGTCTTCATCGATGAAGACATCGGGTAACTGAAGTTTAATTTTATTCTTCATATAATTTGTCTTCGAATCTTCATCGTATGCAATGAATGGAATCATTTGACTATGACTTCCATATAATAATTCCATTAGATCGAACCATGCTTCAAGAGCTACATCAATTATACCATCAATCTCATCATCATCAACATCTTCATTATCCTTATAGTACAAAACAATTGAATTTGTTGGATGATTTACATATAAAACAGATAAAAGTTTTTGATCTGAATCATAATAATATAATATTGCAAATTTATTATTATTATTCATATGATCATCACCTATAATACGTGTACATCTATCAAGAGTATCACGCCTATTATCTTGCTGTTTAGATAATCTATTGATATCATTTGCATGAATCATTTCATCTTTATTGCCATAGACTTGCATTTTTATAATTTATTCTATTAAAAATACTGTCAGAAAGTCACATCAATTTTTTTCCTATTGTAAGACTTTTTCTCCATTAAGTGTTGCTTCGTTTGCTCCTTGTACATGAGGGACACCCGTCTCTTTGTAGACACCAGGACGATTGATCATACCATTTGATGCTTCTAATTGTATTCGTCCTCGAGGTGTATTACGTCCACCTTCATAATTAATAGTTGTTCCAATATTTTTACGATTAAACATCTCTTCATGTGCTGTTGGCATATAAGTGAATGTCCCAAATAGTTCAGGTGCATAATCATTAGCTCTTTGGATACCAAGTCCACCAGCAATACCAGTATCAATAACGTCAACAGTGTCTGCATCAGCACGAATAGCATTAGCGGGTGGTGGAGCTAAATCTGGTTGAGGGATAGATGCACCAGTCCATTCAACATGACGACGACGGCTAGTTTCAATGATCTGAGTTGCATTATGTTGCATCCATAATTTGGTATCATATTGAGCACCAACACGAATATTTTTGCTACATTTAGGACGATAATCTGTTACTAAACGAGCATCTTCCATAGGACCAGCGAAAGCCGGATAACGGTTATCTCGTGCTACCTCTGTCTCTTTTGTTGCTCCAATGCGTTGCCGATTAGCCTGTGCTACAACCTCAGAATGAGATGGTCTATAAGAATTATAATTTGGGCTTGTTTGAAATCTAAAACCTTTAGAATCTGATACACTACCTGATAACATTATCTCCTACCGCAAACAAGGAAATTAAGATTAATTAGAAGGGTGCAGAATCTAGTGATGTTCCTGTCATGAAATCAGATTGAGCAACAATTCCATCTACATCCGTAGTAGACGACTCATCAATAGTTGCAGTAACCATGGGTGCTGCTGCATTAATGGCATCAATAATTTGTTGTTTGCGCATAGTTTTACTAATAGTAAGTCCCTTAGAACGAGCAATAGCCATAAGTTCTTTAACATTTAGGAGTTCAAGATCGGGATTTAATGCTGCGGCGGGGGGCATTTCTTCAACTTTATTGACTTGAACGGGTGTTTCGACTTCTTTAATGATTGGTTCTAACTCTTCGATTTCGTCATCATCCTCCTCTCCAAATGGTGCTGTGTCATTTGAGTCTTCAGGTATGAAGGGTTCTTCTTCTTCATCTTCTTCAGCTCCAAGGTCTTTAGCTAACAAATAGGATGTTGCTGCCGGGAAATCCATGAAAGAGGCCTCAGTAGCAGTTTTTAAATCAAGAAGAATACCTTCGACGAGTGCAAGTTTCTTCTCTGCCTGCTTGATACGTGTATATAGGTAAAAACATGCTGCTCCCATAATGAGAACTAATAGTGCGCTAATTGTGAATACATCAGAACTACTCATAGCTACTAGGGTTTACACAATTAGGGGGCTTTTTGGGGCGCAACATCAATAAATCCTTGTTCCCGTAAAATCTCTTTGACTGAACTGACTTTACAAATACCTTGTGTTAGACCATAATGATATTTAACAGTTCCATTTGGCCCTTCTTCTGCCGGGCAACAGAGTTTCTGAATACCGTGATTTTCACCCTCTAAAAGTTGGAACATATGAGTACTAATAACACTAATTGTCTTTTTTGATTTCCATAATTGATTCAAGAATATTCTACTTGCAATCTCTGCATCAGGTGGATTAGTACTATGGAACAATTCATCAATTAATACGAGTCCTGGACTATCATTAGCGCGTGAAAGAGCTAGTGATGCTACTGAGACTTCGCGTTCAAATAGGGAAGAATTACCAGGTATATCTTCAAGACGTAGACATGTTTGTATATATGCCATTGGTGAAATAGAAGCAGCAGCACCAATTGCGACTCCGAAGTTATGTGCTAAATAGACAGATCTTCCAATTGAACGAAGAGCAGTTGATTTTCCTCCACGATTAGGACCAGTTAGTAATGCATGTTGTTGATATTTTTTTGTTCCTAAAACAATTGAAAACGAAATTCTTTTTGCAGGATCAATATGTATATCGAAAGTCTTATGTAAATTGATTTGAGGTCCTTTATCCGATGATAGCCATTGAACATGACATATATCTGAATGTGTAGCAAATCGATAGAATACTTCCCATTCACCGACTAGTTCAAGAAGTAGACGGAAACGATTAGGGGAATCAAGACAAGTGGCAACTGCCATACGATCATCTGCGACTTCATGTGCCTCAATCGGGAGACGAGGTATTTTAATACCCATACGTGCATAACTATCTCTAATTGTCGATGCAGCGTTATAAATAACTCTAATAGCAGCTCCTTGTTCACAAAGAGTTTTATCAAGTTTTGCTAAATGTTGAGCAGCCTGAATAGGTTGCCATAGACTTTGTCCGAAACTGAATATTAACCAGCAAGTTTGAGCATAAAATTTAATTTTCCCGATGAAATCCTGTGGTGCCTTTGACTTCGCCTGTGCAACAACATTTCCTAATTGTCCATCAAGTTCTGCTGTCGGCATTAGACCTTGAAAGCCATTACCTGAATAGAATTCTTTGACAATTGCAATATATGCACTAACAGGCATTTTTAGTCCGAAGAAAAAGCGAATAATGATATATGGCATAATAATGGCTGCAAGAGGCATAAGTATTGCGGATGCTGGTTGTACATAAATTTTCCAGAAACGAAGAACAATTAGGAAGAATGGAATATAATTAATGGGTTGAAGAAGTTCATGACGAAATAATAATTGTCCATAGCATTCTTCTGCAAATGGATCTTCAGTATCTAGAACTTTTTTGGCAACCTTTTCATGTTCGGAGACTTGATCAAAAATAGATCCAATCTCATGGCTCTGAGTCCGAATTCCTAACCTTTGGTTATGAGTGAGGTCATTGTTAATAGCCTTGCGAAGTGCAACTATTTGTGCAGTCCGGCGCTGAAGAACTTTAGGATCTTGTGACCATTGTTTCTTTTTAAGAATTGCCTTCCCGGAGTCAGTCTTAACATTTAGCCAATCTGCGAAACTGTTATCATGAAGACGAAGTTCAGTCTGTACACCGTCAATATTCATACCTAATTGTTTTTATTATAACAAACTTATTGTGCAAAGCGCACCCATTAATATAAAAAACTGATATTTAAAACACTATGAAGAAGACATCATAGAAATTCTAAGAGTTTCAAGTGTGTAAGATGCAGCAGAACAATATGCGTGGTATTAACATGGCTGAAAACCCTAAGGCAGCAACCATTCAGCAAATTATTGATGCTCGTTCTTCGTGGCGAACATCAAATATTGCGCCACTATCTGATGACCAGAAACATGTAATTGATGAGATTCGCATGGAGGTTAAGAGTGGTGCTACAGCTGATGGATGGTATAAGGCAGGTGCAGGTAAATCTGGACATGCTCGCAGCAATACAGGTCATCGTTCTTACGGTGGCAGTGGTGGCGGCAGTGGAGCTGCCTTTAGTGGTAGAAACAATTATGATAAGAGACAAGGTGGTTGGCAAAACCATCAGCGTCCGCAACAGCAACAGCAACAGCCTAAACCAATTATTAAATCTGAGTCTGTTGTATTGCCATCAAGATTTTACAATTCGGGTGCATCATTTGCAAAGATGGCTGCAACAGCACCCACAGTAGCAGTTCCAGTAACTGTTCCATCAGCAACAACAACAACGGTTACAGAAACGACTGTTGTTTCTAAATTGGAAGAACTCTCACTATCAAATTCTGCCTCAGGAGAGGTAAAAAAGCCAGGTCCACCTGTATTTAAGCAATACAAGCCTAGGTTTACGAATTCTGAATATGTGGAAGATGATACTCCTGAATCAAAAATGCTGCTTAATATTCAAGCGGCTATTAATAAACTAGTAGAAGACAATTATGAGAATTTGAAGCGTCTTCTTCGTAACTTCTTGAGTTTAGATGATAAGAATACTTATTTGTCTAAATTCATGAAGATGATCTTTACATCTGCAATTAGGGATAGGCTACATTGCCATCTATTTGCAAAACTTCTGTTTGAAATGAGTCAAGAGTACACATTCTTACAGACTGAAATGAATATTAAATACGATCAATTCATTTCAACAATCTTTACTAAGATTGAACCTATTTACCCAACTGATTCAATTGAGATCCAAAACGAGAAGAATTCCAATAAGGAAATGCGTCAAGGATACAGTCAGTTTATTACCGAATTATTGAAATTCGAAGTTATTGAGGATCGATATTTCCTCGAAATTATCAATCAGATTATTATTACAATTGATAATCAATCTGTTGATGTTAAATACACAAACACGACTACTGAATGTGCAGAATGTCTCAAGACAATTATTCTTACGATTGGACAAAAGGAGAAATACGAATCTTATACTCGCATTAAGAACGAGATTCAGAAGAAGTATTTGAGTTCCATTAAGATGTTGTCTGAAGTGAAACGTCCTGGTCTAATGCCAAAGGCTCAATTCGCACTTATGGATGTGTGTGATCTATTTGCATAAAATATATGCAAATACATATAATATTTTTTATGAAAATATTATATAGAAATGGCTCGTCGTAATCGTCGTTCAAAGGGAATCTTTGGTACAGTGTATAGTCCTATTCATCATGGTGTAGGTGCGGTTCGTGGTGCGCTTGGTTCCGGCGTTCGTGGAGTTGATCGTATCGTTCACACCGGTCTCGGTGCTGCAGGTTCAATTGTAAATACTGGTTTGGGTACTCTTGATAATGCTGCTTCTGGTATTGTAACACATGCTAACGAAGCTGTTGGCAATGTTTACAACGGTACAATCGGTCGTTTAACTCGTGGACGTAAACGTCGTGGTGGTTATGCTCGTAGAGTAAGTCGTCGTCGCTCACACCGCAGACGTACTCACCGTCGTAGACATTAAATTGTAAGCTTCTAAAGCTCAGACAATAAATATAATTAGTTAGTTATATCTTAAACAACTAATTATATTTGTATAACAAATGCCTCGTGGTAAAAATAACGAAATTGTTCCGGCTTCTAAACCTCCTATTGATCGTTCAAAAAACAAGAAGCGTGGTGGAGGTGGTGCTGGGAAACCCGATAATGATCCGCCATCAAAACGCCGTCAAAGTTTAATGGAAATTGTTAACACAGAAGATTCATCATCAAGTGATTCGTCTGAAGACGAATGGATGGGTTCTATGCAAGGTCCTGCCTCCTCGGGCCTGGGAATGCAAGGCCCTGTCACACGTTCTAAGGCAGCAGCAATACCAATTCCTCCTAGAAAGACAAGATATACAAAAGAGCTTGAAGAAGAGGAAGAGGAAGACGAGGAGGATGAAGATTATGATGAGATGGAGGATGATGAATCTGTTCCAGCTACAACTAGTTTTCAAATCAATATTGGTTCATTCGAAGAACATGTTGATCCTATGATTCCTAAAAGACATGACATGAAGAAGGAATCTGCGATAGTGAAAAAATTTGTTGATCTTGTTACGAAACCGATTGAAGAAGTTGGTATTGATGCTCAAATAGATCAATTTAAGGCTATGGATCATTTCAAGCAACAAGAGTTGTTAGATGCATTAGAACGTCGTCCTGTTCCAACAGATTCTGGTGCTCAAATGATGTTCCGTATTTTGACAATGAAAATATCTCCAGAATTGAAGTCAATGGCTCTTGCAAAATTCCAAGCATTACAAGGTATGGATTCGGGTTCAAGTGAATATTATAAACAACGTTCATGGCTCGATAAATTCTGTTCAATGCCATTCGGTGAATATAAGGATTTCCCTGTTATTTTGGATCGTGATGGACCTGATGCATGTTCTGCATTTTTGCAGAAGGCCAAGAGTTGTCTTGATGGAGCAGTTTTTGGACAAGAAGAGACAAAACTACAAATTCTTCAATTTATTGCAAATAAGATAGCAAATCCAACAGCTCGTGGTAAAAGTCTTCTTTTGATCGGTCCTCCAGGTGTAGGGAAAACACAACTTATTA
>JACCDY010208262.1_pt1 | contig 44598 bp, 43 predicted proteins | sample 7446391 | NCBI WGS metagenome assembly JACCDY01 (sample SAMN15323451, study PRJNA562643) | freshwater metagenome | isolation source: river surface water | place: USA:Blue River Watershed | collected 2017-08-18
CCCACTATATATAGTGGGTGCACGCCAACGCTGAGCGCCGGTGTAGAATCCGAGGTTGTCCTTTAGCACTTGCTTTTTACCATTTCGACCCCGTCTCGGGTTTTCAACCGTTGTCATTTGTTGCGAACTTTATGGATTCCTTTGCCAAGGAAACTCTTCCGATATCACTCGAAGAAGAAATGCGCCGCAGTTATCTCGATTATGCAATGAGCGTAATCGTAGGGCGCGCCCTCCCGGATGTCCGGGACGGTCTCAAGCCTGTTCATCGCCGCGTTTTATTCGCGATGCACGAACTCAATAATGACTGGAACCGTGCCTACAAGAAATCTGCGCGTATCGTCGGTGATGTCATTGGTAAATATCACCCGCATGGTGATCAGGCCGTCTACGACACCATCGTTCGCATGGCGCAGGATTTTTCGCTGCGCTATATGCTGGTGGATGGTCAGGGTAACTTCGGTTCTGTCGACGGCGACAGTGCTGCAGCGATGCGATACACCGAGATCCGTCTGGCAAAAATTGCGCACGAATTATTGGCAGACATCGATCAGGAAACGGTTGACTTCGGACCGAACTACGACGGTAGTGAAAATGAGCCTTTGCTCTTGCCCTCGCGTTTGCCAAACCTGCTTGTCAACGGCAGCTCCGGTATCGCAGTAGGCATGGCCACCAACATTCCGCCACACAATTTGGCGGAAGTGATTGACGGTTGCTTATATTGTTTGCGCAATCCTGAGTGCACAGTCGATGAATTGATCGAGCTCATTCCCGCGCCAGACTTCCCAACAGGCGGCATTATTTACGGCATCGTCGGCGTGCGCGAGGGATATCGCACAGGTCGCGGGCGCGTGATCATGCGCGCGAAAACACACTTCGAGGATATTGGTAACAACCGCCAATCCATCGTGGTCGATGCGCTGCCTTATCAGGTCAACAAAAAGACCTTGCAAGAGCGCATTGCCGAGCTTGTGAACGAAAAGAAAGTCGAGGGGATCTCCGATATCCGCGACGAGTCCGATAAAGACGGCATGCGTCTGGTGATTGAACTCAAGCGTGGCGAGGTGCCAGAAGTCATTCTGAATAACCTCTATAAGCACACGCAGCTCCAGGATACTTTTGGTATGAACCTGGTGGCGCTGGTTGATGGTCAGCCGCGATTGCTCAATCTCAAGCAAATGGTGGAGTATTTCCTGTCCCACCGTCGCGAGGTTGTGACACGCCGTACTGTATTCCAGTTGCGAAAGGCCCGTGAGCGTGGTCATGTTCTCGAGGGCTTGGCTGTCGCGTTGGCGAACATCGACGAATTCATCGCGATTATCAAAGCGGCTCCAACGCCGCCAGTCGCGCGTCAGGACTTGATGGACAAATCCTGGGACTCTTCTTTGGTCCGGGAGATGCTCGCACGTGCAGATACTGAGGCTGTTGGCGGTCGTGGCGCATACCGACCCGACAACCTTCCAGAAGCTTACGGCCTGCAGGCCGATGGTCTGTATCGCTTAAGTGAAACGCAAGCTCAGGAAATCCTGAACATGCGCTTGCAGCGTTTGACCGGACTTGAGCAAGACAAAATCGTCAGTGAGTACAAGTCCGTGATGGAAACGATCCTGGACTTGCTGGATATTTTGGCCAAGCCAGAGCGCATCACTGTCATCATTAGCGAAGAACTCCAGGCGATCAAAACCGAGTTCTCGATCAATGCCAAGGACGCGCGACGTTCCGACATCGAACTGAATGCGACTGAACTGGATACTGAGGACTTGATTACACCGGCCGACATGGTCGTGACCTTGTCACATGGTGGCTATATCAAGAGCCAGCCCTTATCCGAGTATCGCGCGCAGCGCCGTGGTGGTCGTGGTAAACAGGCAACAGCCACCAAAGAGAACGACTGGATCGATCAGCTCTTTATCGCGAACACGCACGACTATCTGTTGTGCTTCTCCGATCGTGGCCGTGTCTATTGGCTCAAGGTCTGGGAGGTGCCACAAGGAACGCGTACTTCTCGCGGCAAGCCGATCGTCAATATGTTCCCCTTAGTGGATGGCGAAAAAATCACCGTTGTACTCCCGATCAAAGCCTTTAGCGACGATCAGACTGTATTCATGGCGACTTCGCGCGGTACTGTTAAGAAGACGCCTTTGTCGGATTTCTCCAATCCACGCAAGGCCGGCATTATTGCAGTCGATCTCGATGAGGGTGACTTCCTGATTGGTGCCGAACTGACAGACGGCAAGCATGATGTCATGTTGTTCTCTGACTCTGGCAAAGCAGTTCGTTTTGATGAAAACGATGTGCGTCCGATGGGTCGCAACGCACGTGGTGTGCGCGGCATGATGCTCGAAGAAGGTCAGCAAGTGATCGCGATGCTAGTGTCGGGAGACGAGTCGCAAACGGTCTTGACCGCCACGCAAAATGGTTTCGGCAAGCGCACCCCGATTGCGGAATACACGCGTCATGGACGTGGTACCAAGGGCATGATTGCGATTCAGACCTCTGCGCGAAACGGCAAAGTCGTGGGTGCTGTATTGGCCAATGCGACTGACGAGATCATGTTGATCACAACAGGTGGTGTGCTGGTGCGTACGCGTGTCGCTGAAATTCGCGAGATGGGACGCGCAACGCAAGGTGTCACGCTGATTAGCGTTGACGACGGCAGCATGTTGTCTGGCGTGCGCAGAGTGGTTGAAAGTGACGCGGACGATGATGCGCCACTGGACGCAGCATCCGAAAAAAATCCGGATAACACCTCTACAGATGCCCCTGGCGAGGCTGGATCGGAGTCTTAAACATGGCGCGCCCCTGGAATTTTTCTGCAGGGCCGTCCGCGATGCCTGAGTCTGTGCTCAGGCAGGCTGCGGCGGAAATGTTGGACTGGCATGGCTCAGGTATGTCCGTCATGGAAATGAGTCATCGCGGCAAACAGTTCGTGGAAATCTGTTCTCAGGCCGAGGCGGATTTGCGCGAACTGCTTGAGGTGCCTGAACACTACGCTGTGCTGTTCATGCAGGGCGGCGCGACCGCTGAAAATGCGATCATCCCGTTGAATCTACTCGGTCGCGCGGCTCAACCCAAAGCGGATTTTGTGATTAGTGGCATTTGGGCAAAAAAGTCACTCGAAGAGTGTCGTCGTTATGGCGATGCGCAAGTCGCTGCGACCAATGCCGTCGAGACCGTGATAGATGGGCGCACGCAAGGCCCGTCAACCTGGTTACCCGAGACTTCGTCTTGGCGGGTGCGACCTGATGCGGCCTATCTGCATTTGTGCAGCAATGAAACCATTGGTGGTGTGGAAACGATGGCATGGCCTGACATGGCCGATCTTGGCGCACCCGATGTCCCGCTGGTGGTTGATGCTTCATCGCATTTTTTATCACGCCCGATGCCTGTTGCCAAAACCGGTATGATTTTTGCAGGTGCCCAGAAAAATGCGGGTCCTGCGGGTTTGACTGTGGTGATTGTGCGTCGTGATTTGATCGGACATGCTCTGGCTATTTGTCCCTCGGCTTTTGATTACGCGAATGTTGCCCGTGAAAAATCCATGTACAACACGCCTCCGACTTTCGCGATTTACATCGCAGGCCTTGTATTTAAATGGCTCAAGGAGCAGGGCGGGTTAGCCGCGATTGAGCAGCAAAATATCGCCAAAGCGACCATGCTGTACAACTATTTTGATCAGAGTCGTTTCTATTCTGTTCCGGTTCATCCTTCAGTGCGCTCAAGGATGAACGTCCCGTTTTTCTTGCCCGACACTGCGCTTGAGTCGGCCTTCCTAGCTGGCGCCGAGGCGCGAGGATTGATGCAGCTGAAGGGACACAAAAGCGTGGGTGGCATGCGTGCGTCAATTTATAACGCCATGCCACTCGAAGGTGTCGTCGCTCTCATCGATTATCTCAAGGACTTCGAGCGCTCTCATGGATGAGTCATTGCAAGCCCAGCTGTTACCACTGCGTCAACGGATCGATCAAATCGACGCTGAAATTCTTGATTTGCTCAACAAGCGCGCAAAAACCGCTCAGGAAGTAGGAGAGGTCAAACACGCGCATCATGCTGAAGGTCCTGTTCTTCGGCCCGAGCGTGAGGCCCAGGTGATTCGGCAATTGCAACATCTCAATCGTGGGCCTTTCCCCAGCGAGGCCGTGGCCTCTGTCTGGACAGAGATCATCTCGGCTTGTCGAGGTCTCGAGCAATCATTGACTGTCGCTTTTCTTGGACCCGCTGGCTCCTTTTCCGAGCAAGCTGCGTTTGAGCATTTTGGACGCTCTGTGACGGGTTTACCTTGCCCATCATTTGATGAGGTGTTTCGCTCCGTAGAAGCGGGTGCTGCCCAAGTTGGCATGGTGCCAGTCGAAAACTCGACCGAGGGTGCGGTCAATCGCACACTGGACCTGCTGTTGGGTTCCTCGCTGCGGATTCTGGGCGAGCGATCGCTCTTGATCAAACATTGTTTGTTGTCCAAAACCGGCAATATGCAGGGTGTGACCAAAATTTTGGCCCATCCTCAGGCGCTGGCGCAATGTCAAAACTGGCTCAATCGAGAGTATCCAGGCATTCCCCGTGAGCCTGTCTCCAGCAATTCAGAGGCTGCCCGCTTAGCCTCGCTCGATCCAACGATCGCGGCGATCGCCAGTGATGTTGCCGCGCAGACTTGGGGTCTCGAGGTGGTCGCGCTCGGCATTCAGGATGATTCGCAAAACAGAACCCGGTTTCTGGCCATCGGCAAACTCGATATTTTGCCGAGTGGACGCGATAAAACAAGTTTGATCCTTGCCGTACCCAATCGCGCAGGTGCCGTTTACCAGATGTTGTCACCCCTGTCTGAAAATGGCGTGTCGATGACGCGATTCGAGTCGCGTCCGGCGCGCACAGGGCAGTGGGAGTACTACTTTTATGTTGACATAGAGGGACATTGCGAGGATCCGCGCGTCAAGAAAGCGCTGGCGGCTCTGGAGTCCCAATGTGCCTTCTACAAATTGTTAGGCTCATATCCGGCACAATAGTTTTCACAATCCCGCTTCGTTGGTGTCCCCATCATGTCCGCTCAAGACTCTGTATTGATTCCGCCGCCACATATCGCTGCGATCGCCCCTTATCAGGCCGGCAAGCCCATCGAAGAGCTTGCGCGCGAGTTTGGCCTTGATCCGTCCGGTATCGTGAAACTGGCTTCTAATGAAAACCCGCTCGGGATGCCCGAGTCAGCACGACGCGCGATTTCGGATGCCGTCGCCGGCTTGGGCCGTTATCCGGACCCAGCAGGCTTTGACCTCAAAAAAGCGTTGTCCGAACGTTACGGGGTTCCACAGAATTGGCTGACTTTGGGAAATGGCTCTAACGATATCCTTGAGCTAGTGGCCTCCGCATTGCTCGAGCCTGGAAGCTCGGTTGTTTATTCGCAATTCGCCTTTGTGGTCTATCGGCTTGCGACGCAAGCGCGTGGTGCCCAGCACATTGTGGTGCCCGCAAAAGATCACGGCCATGATTTGCCTGCCATGCTTGAGGCCATCCGGGACAATACAAGATTGGTCTTCATTGCCAACCCCAACAATCCGACCGGGACTTATTTGTCCAATGACTCGATCGAGTCATTTCTGGCCGCTGTGGCAAAGCGTCATGGCACACGTGTGACGGTCGTGCTTGACGAGGCGTATAACGAGTTCCTTGAACCTGAGCTGCGTGTCGACAGCATCGGACTGGTCAAACGTTATCCCAACTTGCTGGTCTCCAGAAGCTTCTCTAAAGCATATGGGCTGGCAGGCTTACGCGTGGGCTTTGGTGTGGCACAGCCTGTGCTGACAGATTTGCTCAATCGCGTGCGACAACCCTTTAACGTCAATTCACTCGCACAGGCTGCCGCCATTGCCGCGCTGGGCGATCAAAAGTTTCTTGCAGAAAGCTTCGAAGTCAACCGTGCAGGGAAAGCGCAGTTGCAAAGCGCGTTTGAAAAACTCGGCTTGACTTACCTGCCCAGCTACGCCAATTTTGTATTGGTCAAGGTCGGAGATGCTGCACACGTCAATCTCGAGTTGCTCAAGCGTGGCGTGATTGTGCGCCCCGTCAAGGGGGATGGTTTACCAGATTGGTTGCGCGTATCGATTGGTTTGCCACAGGAAAATCAAAAGTTTATCGATGCCTTGACGGTCGTCATGAAACAGTTAGCCCCATGAGCGGATTCAAGATCTCTACCGTTGCGATCATTGGTGTTGGTCTGATTGGCGGATCCTTTGCGGCTGCGCTCAAGCAAGCGGGCGCAGTGGGTACGGTACTCGGCGCCGGGCGACGCCCGGAAACGTTGAAAGAAGCTGCTCGTTTGGGCTTGATTGACGAGATCGTCAGCTACAAGGACGCGGCGCAGCGAGCAGATTTGATTTTTGTTGCAGCACCCGTTGGCGCGTTTGAGGCGATTTTCAAAGAACTGGCGCCTTGGCTCGGACCTAAGTCCATCATCACGGATGGTGGCAGCACCAAGCAAAATGTGATCGAAGCGGCACGAAACGGATTGCAGTCACGCATTGCTCAGTTTGTTCCGGGGCACCCGATGGCGGGTTCGCATGAAAAAGGTCCTCAGGCTGCAGATGCTCAGCTTTATGCGGGTCGGCGTGTCATGCTGACACCTTTGGTTGAGAATCATCCCCAGGATGTCGAGACTGTTCGCGCAGCTTGGCAGGCTTGCGGCGCCAATGTGGTGTCGATCGATCCTTCCCAGCATGATGGGGTGGTTGCCGCGATTAGTCATCTGCCCCATTGGGTGGCCGCTTTATTCATGGAGTACATCACGCATAGCGATGATGCCGCACTCAAACTTCAGACTGCAGGCTCGGGCTTCCGGGACTTTACGCGTGTCGCGCAAGGTTCAGCAGAAATGTGGCGTGACATTTTTATTGCGAATCGCCCCGCAATGCTTGCGGAACTGCAGGCGATGAAGGCTGTTTTCGAACGTGCCGAACACGCGCTGCGAGAAAACGATGCGCAATGGCTGGAAAACATGCTGGATCATGCATCAAAAGCGCGACGTGACTGGCAGGATCTTGGATCATGAGTCGTCTAGAGTATTTGGATCTTCCTTCGGCCAAACATGCTCAAGGCGTTGTGACGCTTCCTGGATCGAAAAGTATTTCAAACCGTGTGTTGTTGCTGTCTGCGTTAGCTCAAGGCACGACCCGGATTGAGGGTTTGCTGGAGTCTGATGACACAGCCGTCATGCTGGCTGCGCTCAAGCAGCTCGGTGTGCAGCTCGATCAACATTCCGCACATTCCGTCAGCGTGACGGGTGTCTCGCCTTTCCCTGTCAAGCACGCACAACTCTTTATGGGAAATGCTGGCACGGCGATTCGTCCTTTGACGGCCGCGCTCGCGGTGATGGGCGGGCATTACACACTTTCGGGCGTGCCGCGCATGCATGAGCGCCCCATCGGTGACCTGGTCGAAGGTTTGCGCGAGATGGGTGCGCACATTCATTATCTTGGTCAATCTGGCTATCCGCCCATTGAAATCCTTGAGTCCGCTCACCTGAGCGACCGCGTACGCGTTCAGGGTTCGGTCTCGAGTCAGTTTCTGACAGCCGTCCTGATGGCTGCACCGCTTGCGGTGGCGCGTTCGGGGCGGGCACTGACGGTGGAAGTGATCGGTGAACTGATTTCAAAACCCTATATTGAAATCACTCTGAATTTAATGGCACGCTATGGTGTCAAGGTTGAGCGACAGGGATGGCAACAATTTGTCATTCACGCCGATGCGGTCTACCGGTCGCCTGGCAATATTTTTGTTGAGGGTGACGCCTCTTCGGCCTCGTATTTTTTAGCCTTGGGCGCGATTGGTGGCGGACCCGTGCGGGTGGTCGGAGTGGGGGCGCAAAGCATTCAGGGGGATGTCGCGTTTGCCGATGTCGTCCAGGCTATGGGGGCACAGGTTTCGCGTGAGGAGTCTGCGATTGAGGTGTCGGGTCTAAATGTGGCCAAGGGCCAGAGACTCAAATCGTTCGATACGGATTTCAATCTGATCCCTGATGCGGCCATGACAGCGGCGGCACTCGCTTTATTTGCGGATGGTCCTTGCACCCTGCGAAATATTGCGAGCTGGCGGGTGAAAGAAACGGATCGTATTCATGCGATGGAAACCGAGCTGCGCAAGCTCGGTGCGCGCGTGGAGAGTGGGCCTGACTGGCTCCGGGTATTTCCCGTGGAGCCCGGTCAATGGCGGGATGCAGCGATCGATACGTATGATGATCACCGTGTGGCCATGTGTTTTTCTCTCGCCGCTTTTGGTCAGTCGCGTGTGCGGATCATGGACCCCGGCTGTGTGAGCAAAACATTCCCCACCTATTTTGATGTACTGAGCGGTCTGTTGAAATGAGCTATCCCGTACCCGTCATTACAATTGATGGTCCAACTGCATCGGGCAAGGGTACGGTGGCGCATCGCGTCGCCCAAGCCTTGGGATGGCACGTCCTGGATAGCGGTGCCTTGTACCGTCTGACTGCACTTGCAGTCATTCAGAAAGATATTGATCCAGACGATGCCGAAGCTGTCGCGCACGTGGCTCAGAACCTGCAGGTCGAGTTTCATCCCGAGGGCGTCCGATTAGACAAACTGGAGGCCTCTGAGTTGATTCGTCAGGAACGAGTCGGAAACCTGGCCTCCAAACTGGCGCCCAATCCGCTGCTGCGGGCTGCTTTACTCGGGCGCCAAAGGGCATTTCGACAGGCGCCAGGCCTGGTGGCAGATGGCCGGGACATGGGTACGATTGTTTTTCAGGATGCTCAATTAAAGATATTCTTGGTTGCGGATGTCCAGGCGCGCGCCCAGAGAAGATGTAAGCAATTGATCGAAAAGGGAATTTCTGCTAATCTAGAAGACCTGCTCGCGGATATGCGAGAGCGAGATGCGCGTGATATCGAGCGTGCGGTCGCTCCACTCTTACCTGCACAGGATGCACATGTCGTTGATTCGTCGAATCTGACGATTGATCAGACTGTGCAAAGCATCCTTGACCTGTGGTCAAGGGTTTAACCACTCCACCCGAATAGGGTGTGTTACCGGCTCCAAAGGCCAACTGGACCTTCCGTACATGTCAACTCAACAAACCTCAACCCAAGCCGGCGAAAGTTTTGCCGCGCTGTTTGCAGAAAGTATCCAGAAACAGGATATGAAGTCCGGCGAAGTGATTTCCGCCGAAGTCGTCCGTATCGACCACAACTTTGTCGTTGTGAACGCGGGCTTGAAATCAGAAGCACTGATTCCCCTCGAAGAATTCCTCAACGATCAGGGCGAGCTCGAAGTCAAACCTGGCGACTTTGTTTCTGTCGCGATTGACTCGCTCGAAAACGGCTACGGTGATACCGTGCTGTCCCGTGATCGCGCCAAGCGCCTGTCCGCATGGCTGTCGCTCGAGCAGTCGCTCGACAAGAACGAACTGGTCACAGGTACCATCACTGGCAAAGTCAAAGGCGGTCTGACTGTCATGACTGCAGGCATCCGTGCCTTCTTGCCTGGTTCCCTCGTCGACTTGCGTCCTGTCAAGGACACGACGCCTTTCGAAGGCAAGACCATGGAATTCAAGGTCATCAAGCTTGATCGCAAGCGTAACAACGTTGTGTTGTCACGTCGTGCGGTGCTTGAGGCCAGCATGGGCGAAGAGCGTCAGAAACTTCTGGAAAACCTCCAGGAAGGCTCGATCGTCAAGGGCGTCGTCAAGAACATCACCGACTACGGCGCGTTCGTCGACCTCGGCGGTATCGATGGTTTGCTGCACATCACCGACATGGCATGGCGTCGTGTGCGTCACCCTTCAGAAGTCTTGACCGTTGGTCAGGAAGTCGAAGCCAAAGTCCTCAAGTTCGATCAGGAAAAGAGCCGTGTTTCCCTGGGCGTCAAACAGCTTGGCGAAGATCCATGGGTGGGTCTGGCACGTCGTTACCCACAGGGTACGCGTCTGTTCGGTAAGGTCACGAACCTCACCGATTACGGTTCATTCGTTGAAGTTGAAGCAGGAATTGAAGGTCTGGTTCACGTTTCAGAAATGGATTGGACCAACAAGAACGTTGATCCACGCAAGGTCGTGACACTTGGCGAAGAAGTCGAAGTCATGGTTCTCGAAATCGACGAAGACCGTCGCCGTATCTCTCTGGGCATGAAGCAGTGCCGTCAGAACCCATGGGAAGAGTTTGCTTCTAACTTCAAGCGTGGCGACAAGGTTCGCGGTGCGATCAAGTCCATCACAGACTTTGGCGTGTTCGTGGGTCTGCCTGGTGGCATCGACGGCTTGGTTCACCTCTCCGATCTGTCATGGACCGAGACAGGCGAAGAGGCTGTGCGCAACTTCAAGAAAGGCGACGAGCTTGACGCAGTCGTTCTGGGCATCGACACAGACAAGGAGCGTATCTCCCTGGGTGTGAAGCAGCTTGAAGGCGACCCATTCAATAACTTCGTAGGCACCTACGACAAGGGCGCTGTTGTGCCTGGTACGGTCAAAGCAGTTGAGCCCAAGGGCGCAACCGTGACGTTGTCACACGAGGTCGAAGGCTTCCTTCGCGCTTCCGAGATCGCGACCGGACGTGTCGAAGATGCAACGACAGCTCTGAAAGTCGGTGACAACATCGAAGCCATGATCATCAACGTCGATCGCAAAACACGTTCGATTCAGTTGTCGATCAAGGCGCGCGATACCGCCGAAACAGCTGACACGATGCAGCGTATGACTGAAGCAAGCGCTTCTTCGGGCACAACAAACCTGGGCGCATTGCTCAAGGCTAAGCTCGACCAAGCACGCGACACTGAATAAACCCAGTGACTAAGTCAGAACTCATCGCTGCACTGGCGGCCCGCTATTCCCAGCTGGCCGCTCGTGACACCGACTACGCGGTTAAAACCGTCCTCGACGCGATGACCCAGGCTTTGGCCGAGGGTCAGCGCATCGAGATTCGCGGATTTGGCAGCTTTTCGTTGTCCGAACGTGCGCCAAGAGTCGGGCGCAACCCCAAATCCGGTGAACAAGTGCTGGTGCCTGGCAAACAGGTCCCTCACTTCAAAGCTGGCAAGGAGTTGCGCGAGCGTGTGGATTTAAATGAAGATCAGGCCGGGGCTGTAGCCGGCTAGTTCGAAACCGCCGAATAGGCGGTTTTTTTATGCTTCTAGCACTTTGGGCGCTTACAATCGTCTTTTGCATATTGGAGGATCAGCCATGCGCTATTTTGTTTGGGCCTTGCGCCTGATCGTTTTTCTTGCAGTGCTGATGTTCGCACTCAAAAATACGAACCCTGTCTCTGTGGCCTTCATAGAAGGTGTCTCGATTCCGAACGTGCCCCTGATCGTTGTCATGCTGTCGACCTTTGTTTTAGGAACGATTTTCGGTCTGCTCCTAACGGTACCGCCCGCTTTGAGACGTCGCCGTGAGCTGGCAAAACTTCGCAAAGAACTCGAAAAACTTCAAACTGCGACAGGTCCGCAGAGTCAGGCGGGATTGTCTCCCGATGCCTTGTTGCCGTTGTCGCCTTTATAAGCATTGTGCTGTGCCAAGGGCGCGGCGAAATATTGATCTTTCTGGAACCTGATTGTGGATTTTGAAGCCTGGTGGCTGATATTCTTGCCGTTATTGTTCGCCCTTGGCTGGATGGCGGCTCGTTTTGATATCAAGCAGATGTTATCCGAGACCCGCAACCTTCCGGACTCCTATTTCCGCGGACTGAATTTTCTATTGAACGAAGAGCCCGATCGTGCGATCGATGCTTTTGTCGAGGTTGCCAAGCTCGACCCCGAAACAACGGAGCTGCACTTTGCGTTGGGCAGTCTTTTCCGTCGCCGCGGTGAAATGGAGCGTGCGATCCGGGTGCATCAAAGCCTCTTGTTTCGCGAAGACCTTCCGATCGCCCAGCGCGATCATGCGCAACACGAGCTGGCGCAGGACTATTTGAAAGCGGGTATGCTGGATCGTGCTGAAGAGGCCTTTTCCGTCCTCAAGGATACGAGCTTTGCTTTGCCGGCTTTGCGTGCGTTGATCCGCATTTACGAGTCCGAACATGACTGGGCGCGCGCGATCACGGCAGTGCAAACACTCAGAAAGTTGGTAGATGAGCCCGTACCGCAGTTGGTGCACTATCACTGCGAACAGGCTCAGGCCCATTTGGCCGAGAAGCCTCCCAATATTGAGCAGGCACGCGCAGCACTCGCGTTAGCCGAGCGCGCTGTGGATCAAGCTCAAATGAGCGGACCCACCCCTGCATTTGTTCGCGTGTCGATGCTCAATGCAGGGATTGCCGCATCATTACAAGATCTCAAGCAACAGCAATACTTTCTGGAGTCTGTCCTCAATCAGGCACCTGAGTTTGCCGGCCTGATTGCGGCCGAGCTCTTTAATAACTACATTGCCCAAGGACAGGCCGCCAAGGGACTGCAGCGACTGCAAGAGCATTACCAGCAGCATCCTTCGCTAGATTTATTCAACGTGGTGTTCAGAGGTTTGCGCGCGCAGCAAGGCGTCGAGCAGGCATGGACGTTTGCCAGACAAGCTTTACAGCTGCATCCATCCCTACTCGGGCTGGACCGTTTACTCGAGGCCGAGTTAGCGCAAAAGCCCGGTGCGGAGCAGGGCGCAACACAAAGCCCCATTCCCGGCGCGGATCTGACACTCTTGCGCAGGCTGATCAATCGGCATACGCAGCGTCTGGATCGGTATATTTGTAGCGCGTGCGGCTTTCAGGCGCGCAGTTATTACTGGCAATGTCCAGGTTGTAACGCCTGGGAGACATACAAACCACGTAGATTGGAAGAGCTGGAATGAGTCATTTTCCTAAAGAGGCAGCTACGCGAGCAAGAATCCTTGTCGTGGGGGACATCATGCTTGATCGCTATTGGTTTGGCGAAGTCGAGCGTATCTCTCCCGAAGCGCCAGTGCCGGTTGTGCGGGTGGTTAAGCGCGAGGATCGTTTAGGCGGTGCCGCGAACGTGGCGCGCAATATCGTGGCACTTGGCGCGCAAGTCACGCTCGCAGGCTTCATCGGAGAAGATGAGGCCGCGCTGAGTGTGCGTCACTTGCTATCCGAGGCGGGTATTCAAGCCCACATGATCACGGATGACGCTCATCCGACGACGCTCAAAATGCGTGTGCTAGGTCATCGACAGCAGTTGTTACGGATTGATTTTGAGGAGAAGCCGACACCTGCTCTTCTCAATGCTTTGCGGGATCAGGCTGAAAGTTTGTTGTCTGGACATGATGTGCTGGTGTTGTCTGATTATGCAAAGGGCGCTCTTGCGCAGGTAGAGTTACTGATTGAAATGGCGCGTCAAAAAGGCTTGCCTGTACTGGTCGACCCTAAGGGTACGGACTATCAGCGATATCGTGGTGCGACACTCGTGACACCGAATCGTAGCGAGATGCAGCAGGCAGTCGGTGCTTGGAGTTCCGAGGAGGAACTCACTGATCGGGCCCAGGCATTGCGCGCAGAGCTAGAACTCGAAGCATTGCTCGTGACGCGATCAGAGCAAGGGATGACGCTTTTCACAGAGAAAGGGCGTGAGCATGTCGAGGCCCAGGCTCATGAAGTATTCGATGTTTCAGGTGCGGGCGATACGGTACTCGCCACGCTCGCTGTCATGCGCGCGGTCGGTGCGCCATGGTCGAACGCAATGTATTGTGCGAATCGGGCCGGTGGTATCGTAGTGGGTAAATTAGGTACGTCCATTGTCACAGCAGGAGAACTTTCATGATCATCGTCACCGGCGCAGCAGGTTTTATTGGCAGCAATATTGTGCGCGGACTGAATCAGCGTGGAATCACGAGTATCCTGGCTGTCGACGATTTGACTGACGGGGACAAGTTCGTCAATTTGGTGGGTGCACAGATTGCCGATTACATGCATAAGGATGACTTTCGCCGACGTGTCTTGGATGGATTTTTGCCAGGGATCCGGGCTGTTTTTCATCAGGGAGCATGCTCCGACACAACGGAGCGTGATGGTCGTTTCATGATGGACAATAACTATCGTGTCACGCTGGAGTTGTTCGAGTATTGTCAGTCGCACAAGGTACCCTTCATTTACGCTTCATCGGCAGCCGTATACGGTGCAGGCCCCGTGTATGTCGAAAGTCTCGAAAACGAGCGTCCGCTGAATGTCTACGGCTATTCCAAATTTCTTTTCGATCAGGTCGTGCGTGCGCGGGCGCAATCCCTCACGGCTCAAGTTGTTGGCCTGCGTTATTTCAATGTCTATGGTCCTCAGGAGCAGCACAAGGGTCGAATGGCTTCGGTCGCCTTCCACAATATGAATCAATTCCTCTCGGAGGGTTATGTCCGTTTGTTTGGAGGATGGGATGGCTATCCCGACGGTGGACAGATGCGTGATTTCATCTCTGTGCATGATGTGGTCGATGTGAATTTACATTTTCTGGATCATCCTAAAACCTCCGGTATTTTTAATTGTGGTACTGGGCGCGCACAGCCCTTTAATGATGTCGCTGCGGCGGTCGTGAACGCGATGCGCGGTATTCAGGGCAAAGCCGCTTTGACTCTGGAAGATCTCGTCAAACAGGGATTGTTGCGCTATGACAGCTTTCCAGATGATTTAAAAGGTCGTTATCAGAGTTACACCCAAGCGGATGTTTCGGCTTTGCGTCGAGCAGGTTTTACCTCCCCGATGCGTGATGTTGAAACAGGCGTTTCGGAGTATGTTCGACAATTGCACGCTCCCCAAGCTTAGCTTTGACGGATACTTGCGCGAAACCCGCATGGATGAATTGCGAGTTTTGAATCCACCTCGTTTGGTTTGCCCGTCAAGATAGTGCTCAATCAACTGACCTATTTCTGGTCTTTCGGTTGACCCAATCTCACGGAGCAAACCCCTCATGAATCCTTTCCTAAAAGATCCAGTCGCTCAGCCTCTTGACGCGCTTGAACCCAGTCATTGGCGTGCACCACAGAAGCGACAACGCACCTCGACGATCGCCAGACACACTTCTGTGGCCATGATGGCTGCGGGTCTGACAGTTGGTTTGTCTGCTCAGGCAATGGATGTGAACACTGCCTCTGCTACGCAGCTTGAAAGTTTGCGGGGTATCGGCCCTCGTACAGCCAAAATGATCGTGCATGAGCGGACTCGGGCGGGGGCCTTTGTCTCGCTGGAAGATTTGTCCGAGCGTGTGCGGGGTCTTGGTCTTCGTCGCGTTCGCGCTTTGCGTCAGGCTGGCTTGGAGGTCAGACCTGCAAAATCAGGGAATACGGTCGCTGCGGAGCTGACTGGAGCTCTATCTGAGTTCTCAGTCGATCCTAAAACGATGAACCGAAAGTCGCCCGCAACGTTTGCCAAACCTGAAATTATTTCCCCATAATTTTTCTTGTTAGACAAAGTGGAGTTTGCGGACAGTTTCGAAGACTTTTGGGTATGATCAAGGCATATGAAAACTTATCCTACCGTCGAAAATACCGTTGGCAATACTCCACTCGTGCAGTTGCAGAGATTGCCGGACTCCGTCGCGCGCGAGCGCGGAAATATTGTCCTTGGCAAGCTGGAGGGAAATAATCCCGCTGGCTCTGTCAAGGATCGTCCAGCCTTATCCATGATTCTGGGTGCTGAGGCCCGCGGCGAGATCAAGCCAGGCGACACCCTCATCGAAGCCACAAGCGGCAATACAGGAATTGCTTTGGCCATGACTGCGGCCATGCGTGGTTACAAAATGATATTGATCATGCCCGACAACCTCTCTGTCGAGCGACGCGCTTCCATGGCTGCATATGGAGCCAAGCTGATTTTGACACCCGCCAATCAAGGCGGGATGGAGCATGCGCGGGATCTTGCGATGCGCATGCAGTCAGAGGGACAGGGGAAAGTTTTGGATCAGTTTTCCAACCCGGACAATCCCCTGGCGCACTTCAAAACGACGGGGCCTGAGCTTTGGGAGCAGACAGAAGGTCGTATTACCCATTTTGTCAGTGCCATGGGCACGACTGGCACGATCATGGGTGTGTCGCGTTATCTGAAAAGTCGCAATCCTGCCATTACGATTGTCGGTGCCCAGCCTGCTGAAGGTTCGCAAATCGCCGGCATACGCAAATGGCCCGAGGCTTATTTACCCTCCATTTATGATCCATCACTCGTGGATCAGTTCGAGCTCATCGAGCAGAAAGACGCTGAAAACATGGCTCGCAGACTGGCTGCCGAAGAGGGCATCTGCGCCGGGGTGTCCGCAGCAGGCGCCTTGATCGCTGCATTGCGTGTCGCGCAGACAGCTCGAAACGCAACCATTGCGTTCATTGTGTGCGATCGCGGAGATCGCTATTTGTCTACGGGCCTGTTCGACGAAAAGACCTAACGATTTTCGAGAGCCTGAGCCAGGTCGGCCACCGAAGCGGCGTAAAAGTAACTGCGGTTGTATTGGGTGATCGCAAAGAAGTTTGGTGTGGCTGTCCGCAGATCTACTTTTCCAGTCGCTTCTTCCGGCAAGTCGATGACGCCCAGCGGCCCGCGGGACCAAGCGGTTTCTTTTGCTCCTGGAGCGAGTTTGGCACCCGCCGCACGCAATTGCGGCCAGTCCAGATTCGGCTTGAGTCCACCATCGACGAGCTTATCCGCTGAGGCTGGAAGTGTGACAGGCGCAAAGACGGGTAACCCACGCTGCCAACCGTGCTCAACTAAAAAATTTGCGACGGAGACAATCGCGTCAGGCACGCTGTTGGACAAGTCGATCGTTTTGGCTCCTGTGGCGCTGACAGCAAAACGTTTGATGCTACCTGGCATAAATTGCGGGATGCCAATGGCGCCCGCATAAGAGCCTTTGATGCTTCGCGCATCCAGGCGACCGGTGAGATCGAGCTCAATCAGATCGGCCAGTTGTCCGCGGAACATTGCGGCACGATCCGGACGTTTGGGGTCCGGATAGTCAAAGCCCAGAGAGGCCAGTGCGTCCAATACACGGAAATTACCTTGGCTTTTACCGTAGAGTGTTTCTACTCCGATGATGGCGGCGATGATGGATTGCGGAACCCCATAACGTTGCGCTGCGCGATCCAGTTCCGCAGCGTACTGCTGCATGAAGGCACGGCCTTGATTGATGCGGATGGGTTCAACAAAACGTCCCCGGTAACTGGCCCAGCTGCGTGGCACCTTCGGTTGTCCAGCGGCAGGCGGAGTCACGATACGAATCACGGTTGGGTTGTAGCGTGCGTCATCCACCAGGCTCAATACACCTGCTTCTGAGAGTTGTCTGGTCGACGCAAGTTCTTGACCAAATTGACGCAAGGCCGCCCGGCGCGTTGCAGCCGTGTGTCCACCTGCTGGAGTCGAACTGGTCAGTTGTTGATTTTTGGAGTCTTGGCGTTCGGATGTTTGCTGACTGTCAGGCTTGCCTGAGTTTTCTGCCGTTCCAGGTTTGGTGGGGGCTGAAGTCCCGGCACAGGCGCTAAGCATGACGGCCAAACAGCTGATTTGCAGAATACGACTCGACGCAGACATAAATTTTCCTTATTGGCGATAGTCGATATGATACTCAGTCGGACGCTGGTTTCACCGGTTCACGCGATTCTTTCACGTTGGCATAGGCACGGTTTCACAATCGCATAGGGGCTCGTCCCAGTACTTTCCCCTATATCCGGTAAAATCGTCTGCAATAGTGTCATTTAAATGCTTGATTTACCTCTGGAGATCGTTGGATGAAGGTGCTTGTGCCTGTAAAACGTGTCGTTGATTACAACGTCAAAGTACGCGTCAAATCGGATCAGTCGGGTGTCGATATCGCGAACGTCAAAATGTCGATGAATCCATTCGATGAGATCGCTGTCGAAGAAGCCACACGTCTCAAAGAGAAAGGCGCTGCGACAGAAATTATCGCAGTCTCTTGCGGTGTGGCACAGTGCCAAGAGACATTGCGCACAGCAATGGCGATCGGTGCGGATCGTGGCATTTTGGTCCAGACAGATGTGGACTTGCAGCCTCTGGCAGTCGCCAAGCTCCTGAAGGTTCTGGTTGAAAAAGAGCAGCCACAGCTGGTGATTCTGGGTAAGCAGGCTATTGACGATGATGCGAATCAGACCGGTCAAATGCTGGCTGCATTGCTTGGTTGGTCCCAGGCGACATTTGCCAGCAAGGTTGAGCTCGGCGACGGCGTGGCGCGCGTGACCCGCGAAGTTGACGGTGGTCTTGAAACGCTTGAGCTCAAATTGCCCGCGATTGTGACAACCGACCTTCGCCTCAATGAGCCGCGCTACGTGACGCTGCCCAACATCATGAAAGCGAAGAAAAAACAGCTCGATACCGTGACCCCCCAGGATCTCGGTGTGGATGTCACGCCTCGTCTGAAAACGCTGAAAGTGGCGGAGCCCTCAGCGCGTTCGGCGGGCGTCAAAGTCCCCGATGTTGCCGCACTCGTCGATAAACTCAAGAACGAAGCCAAGGTGGTTTGATCATGTCTATTCTTGTTATTGCTGAACACGATAATGTTCAATTGAAAGCCGCGACACATAACGTTGTCGCAGCAGCCTCCAAAATCGGTGGCGATATTCATGTGCTCGTCGCGGGCGCAAATGCGGCCGCTGTGGCTGAGCACGCTGCCAAGATTTCTGGTGTATCCAAAGTACTCTTGGCTGAATCTCCTGCGCTGGCGGACGGTTTGGCTGAAAATGTGGCCGAGCAAGTCTTGGCACTCGCCCCCGGCTACAGCCACATCTTGTTCGCTGCGACGGCTTCAGGCAAGAACGTTTCCCCACGCGTGGCTGCTCGCCTCGATGTGGCGCAGATCTCTGAAATCCAGTCAGTCATCTCCCCCGATACGTTCGAACGCGCCATTTACGCAGGGAACGCGGTTGCCACAGTGCAATCTGCCGATCCAGTCAAGGTGATTACGGTTCGCACGACTGGCTTTGATGCTGCGCCTGAGGGTGGTGCAGCTGCTGTTGAGTCTGTTGCTCCTGCTGCCGCAGCGGGCCTGTCAACATTTGTCGGACGCGAAGTGGCCAAGAGTGATCGTCCAGAGCTTGCTGGCGCCAAAGTTGTGGTGTCAGGTGGTCGCGGCATGGGCAGCGCTGAAAACTTCAAAATCCTTGATCCTCTCGCGGACAAACTCGGTGCAGCACTCGGTGCCTCACGCGCTGCTGTTGATGCGGGTTATGCCCCGAATGACTGGCAAGTGGGTCAGACGGGCAAAATCGTCGCGCCTCAGTTGTATGTGGCGATTGGTATTTCGGGTGCGATTCAGCACTTGGCCGGAATGAAAGACTCCAAGGTGATCGTAGCCGTCAACAAAGACGGCGAGGCACCGATATTTGGTGTTGCGGATTACGGTTTGGTGGCCGACTTGTTCACAGCCGTTCCCGAATTGGTCAGCACCTTGTAATTGGTTTTTTGGCTCTCCTGACCCCCAAACGTTGGATCACATATCCAACTTCTGGGGGTTTATTTTTTAGCTTTATTTTTATCCAATCCTTTCAACATCTCCTGGTGCCCCATGACTTATCGTGCTCCCGTCGAGGATTTTAAATTCGTATTTCATTATCTTGCGAATATGCCGGGACTGTTGGACTTGCCTGCTTTTGCCGGGGTTGAAACGGATTTGATTAATGCGGTGCTCGAGGAAAACGCAAAATTCACCGCTGAAGTGGTTGCACCAACCAATCGAATCAGTGATCGCCAGCCTCCCGTTTGTCAAAACGGAAAGGTCGAGATGCCATCGCAGATTCATGAGGCATTCAAACATTTTGTCGATGGAGGCTGGCAAGGTCTGCGTCATCCAGAGCAGTGGGGTGGACAGGGTTTGCCCAAACTGTTGGCGACTGCGACGACTGAGAATCTTTACGCGGCGAACGTTGCATTTTCTCTGTGTCCCATGCTTACGGATGGTGTGATCGAGGCATTATTGCTCACGGGCTCTGAGGAACAGAAGCGGACTTACATCGAGCCACTGGTCAGTGGTAAATGGACCGGCACGATGAACTTGACCGAGTCACAGTCGGGCTCCGATTTGTCCTTGGTCACGACTCGTGCGGTTGCGCAGGCCGATGGTACCTATCGCTTGTTTGGTCAAAAAATTTACATCACCTTTGGCGAACATGATCTGGCTGAAAATATTGTGCATCTCGTGCTGGCGCGCACCGCTGACGCACCTCCCGGAGTCAAGGGCTTATCCCTTTTCATCGTTCCGAAATATTTAGTCAATCCGGATGGTTCGCTTGGCGCGCGTAATGATGTCTGGTGTGCCTCGATTGAGCACAAGCTTGGCATCCATGGCAGTCCGACAGCAGTCTTGTTGTTCGGTGACCAAAAAGGTGAAGTGGGAGCGGGTGCTGTAGGGACCTTGGTTGGACAAGAAAATCGGGGCCTTGAGTACATGTTCATCATGATGAACGCCGCGCGTTTCGCCGTTGGCGTTCAAGGCATCGGGGTCAGCGAGGCTGCGATGCAAAAGGCCTTCGCTTACGCGCGCGACCGAATCCAGAGCCGCGCGATAGAAGGCTCTGCCGGACCCGTCGCCATCATTCACCACCCGGATGTGCAACGTATGCTGATGACGATGCGTGCGTTGACGCAGGGGGCCAGAGCGATTGCCTGTTTCGCGGCTGCGGCAGATGACTTGAGTATTGAGCATCCTGATCCCGAAGTGAGACGCGCAAACCAGGCGCTCTACGATTATCTGGTTCCGGTTGTGAAGGGATTCTCGACTGAGTGCTCACTCGAGGTCACATCCCTGGGTGTCCAAGTCCATGGCGGCATGGGATTTATCGAGGAAACCGGAGCCGCTCAGTTTTATCGTGATGCGCGTATTCTGACGATTTACGAAGGCACGACAGCGATACAAGCCAATGATTTGATTGGCCGAAAGACATTGCGTGACGCAGGAGCAACTGCGCAGCATCTGATTCAATGCATGCGTCAGACTCTCCAGGAACTTCAGCAGCATGCATCCAATCCTCATTCAGGTGAACAGTCTGAGTGGGGCTTGATTGTTGAAAATTTGACGCTGGCGATTACTCAATATGAGTCAGTGGTTGCGTATGTTCTGGATCAGACCAAGGATGATATCCGCGCGGTGTACGCAGGCAGTGTTCCTTACCTCATGATGACAGGGTATGTGCTGGGAGGCTGGTTAATGGCGCGCGCAGCCCTTGCATGCGCAAACGCGCAAACTGAAAATACCGACACGGTGGTCTCTGCGGCATTTATGAAAAATAAACGCGCGACAGCAGTGTTTTACGCGGGTGTGATTTTGCCTCGCGCGCAAGCCCTCGCTCTGGCAATCCATCAAGGCGTCACGCTGACCCATGCGGTCGAGCGTTCCTCCTTAATGGATTAACAAGAGTTTTTAATCAGGGCAAGATTGCGTCCAGACTGCTGTTCACTTCGATCAGCAAGGGTTCGCGTGTGGCTAATGCGCTTTTAATGACACTATCGATTTCAGCTTTATTTTGAATGCGCGCGGCCTTCATGCCAAAGCTTGTCGCCAGCGTGTAAAAGTCGGGGTTAAACAGCGAAGTGCCACTCACGCGACCAGGATAGCCACGCTCTTGATGTAAACGAATCGAGCCGTAACTGCCATTGTTTGAGACGATGAAGATGATGGGGAGCTTGCGTTCCACCGCCAGAATCATCTCATTGCCGGTCATCATGAATCCACCATCGCCCACCATGCAGATGGTGGTGCGTTCTGGTTCGCGCATGGCACAGGCAAGAGCCGCTGGCGTGCCATACCCCATGGCGCCTGCCAGAGGCGCCATCAGGCGTTGGCCTGATTTGAAATTGAAGTGCCGATAGACGGGGGCGGCGAACGTGCCCGCATCCAGACAGACTGTGGTGTCACGCGAGGCGTTTTCCGCAACAGCGCGTACGACATCCGTAAAGTTGACGCCATTTTTGGCTTCTCGGTTTGGCCAGGCCGCATAGGGTTCGGAATGTTGGCGCAAAGCTTTCAACCATTCTTGGCGGGCAGAGCCGGGTTGAGTGGCGTTCGCCTGAGTCAGTGCCCGCACGAGCGCGACAGGATCGCATACGAGCGGATAGTCTGCCACCGTGTCCCAGTTCACGATGCGTGAGTCCGGGTAACAATGCAAGAATGCCTGTGGGGCTTGGGCATAGCGTGGAAACTGGAAGTTCTGGGTCGTGATGTCGCCCAGTCGCGTGCCAAGCGCAAGAATAAAGTCGCTTTCTTGCAAAGTGGCCATCTGTGCCGCAGGATTAGAGAGACCTAAATCACCCACAAACAAGGGGTCATCATTGGCGAAAATATCGTGACGGCGAAAAGACACCATCGTGGGGAGCTGCCAGTGATGAACAAAGGCCTTCAGCGCTTCACGCCCACCCGGACAGTCAAACATGCCTCCTGCGATGACGAGGGGCCTCTTGGCATCAGCCAGACGCTTACCAATTTCATCCATCAGCGATTGTTCGGGTAGACCAAAAACCTGAGGATGGTTTTTAAATGCAGGTTTGGCCACGGTTTGTTGCTGAATGTCCTCGGGAATCACGAGGACAACCGGGCCGGGAACACCCGAGGTCGCCATACGAATCGCTTTGAACGCAGTTTCACCGAGCTGCTCGGGAGTTTGGCATTCAAAGACCCATTTTGCGATGGATCCATACATCTTTTGATAATCGATTTCCTGGAAAGCCTCGCGGCGCAAGTCACGTGCGGCGATCTGACCCACGATCAGGATCATTGGGACGGCGTCTTGTTGCGCAGTATGAACGGCAATAGCCGCGTTCGAGGCGCCTGGACCACGGCTGACGAGCGCCACACCCGGGCGACGGGTCAGGCGACCATCCGCGACAGCCATATAGCCTGCTCCACCCTCATGCCGACAGGTCACTACATCGATTTGAGGAAAGTCTACAACTGCGTCTAACAGCCCGAGGTAACTTTCGCCTGGGACAAGAAAAATGCGATCCAAACCGTGATCTGCGAAAACCTGAAAGAGTGCATGGCTAGAGGTAAATGGCTTCATGAGGTGAGTCTGTGATGAGTGTGTGTCGGTGTTCTTTTATTCTTGGATCGTGAAATTAGCACAAAGCGCCACGTTGTAAAAAAACAAAAAATATAGACTGTTATTGCAAACAGTACTGTTTTAATGTACAGTACTGTTTATGCAATCAGTTCATAGGAGAGACAACATGACCCGCGAAGTCCGTCACAACTACCCACCAGCATTTGCAGCATATTCTTCAGACTGCCGTACCGTTACGACCAAACATGTCGTATCCGATGTGCTCTTGTTGGCTTTCTGGTGCGCCATGGTACCTGTTTCAATGTGGATCGGCAGCGCTGCAGGGTTCTGATCTGCTGGGTTCTGATGAGCGGGTTTCTGATGAGCTAGTTTCTGAACGACTAGTTTCTGAGCTTAGCCAGCATCGCTCAGCTACTCGCGAGCATCACGACACCCGCTGCTATAAAACAGCAACCCACCAGTCTGCCCCATCCGACGGGCTCCTTGAGTATGTATAGTCCTGCAAGCGTCACCAGCAACATTGACATCTCGCGTGCTGGTGCGACCAGACTGACTGGTGCGCCATCGCGCAGGGCATATAGAACCAAAATATAGCCCAGCGGCGATAGCAAGCCGACGGCCCAGGCTATCGGCCAGTATCCCCGCATAGCTTCTAGCGCACGACCGGGTTGTCTGGCAATGTGCGGAAGCATAATGACAGTACGAGATGCAGTTGTTCCCCAATCAAACAACACGGGGGCGATCGCGAGCGCTTTTACGCCATAAGCATCAACCAGGGTATAGGCCGCGATTAATAATCCAACGAGCAAACCCCAGCGAACTCCCACCATTGCTTCGGGTTGGAGCAGACGCCGAATTTGACCTTGTGTGGCGATCATCAACACTCCTGCGACGACGCTCAGCATGCCCCCGAGCCCGAGTAAAGTTGCGGGCTCCCGAATAAAAAGAATGGCGCCCACGGTTGACAGAAAAGGGCCAGTCCCTCTGGCAATGGGGTAAACAACAGACAAGTCTGCGACCTGATAGCCGCGTTGCAGGCTGAGGCTGTAGGCCAGATGCAGGGTACCTGACAGTAGAATGCACCCCAAAATCGCCCAGTTCCAGTCGTTTTGCTCAAAAACGAGTATCCAGATCACCCATGGGGCAAACAGGATCGTCGAGCATAGTCCGTAGGCAAAAACAAAGGCTGGACCGACCTTGGCGGCACGCTTTGCAAGCAAATTCCAGGAGGCATGACAAATCGCCGCAACGATCACCAAAAGTAGGGCGGAGAGACTCATGAGGGGGTCATGCTGGGAAAGAGTTAAGCGAATTCAACAGAGTAGCTCAAAATGTAGTAGAATCAATGGTTTTTTATCGCATCCTCTGCCCGGTAGCAGATGTCCGAATAGGTCGGATATCCAGCCAAATAATATTGACCGAGAGCATGATGACTTGGAGTTTTTATGAATTTGATCGAAATAATTGAGCAAGAAGAAATTGCTCGCTTGACAGGTGGCAAACCTGTTGCCGACTTCGCTCCTGGCGACACAATCGTTGTGAACGTCAACGTTGTTGAAGGTAACCGCAAGCGTACCCAGGCATTTGAGGGTGTTGTGATTGCTCGCCGCAACCGCGGCCTGAACTCAGCCTTCATCGTTCGTAAGATTTCCTCCGGTGAGGCAGTTGAGCGTACTTTCCAATTGTATTCACCACAGATTGCTGGCATCGAAGTCAAGCGTCGCGGTGATGTGCGCCGCGCCAAGCTCTACTATTTGCGCAACCGTTCCGGTAAGTCCGCACGTATCAAGGAAAAGCTCGTTCGCAAGACAGTCGCTGCATAAGCCTTTGTCATGTGACCAAAAGCACCCCACGGGGTGCTTTTTTTATGGGATCCAGCAATAGAAGCAAGACTATCCGAGCAGTAAACGCCTCAAGGTGTTAAAAAGTCATCACGTCTATTTTGCCTCGATAAGTGTTCGGGCTTTAATCATGTCCTCTGATCCTTCAGCAAGTTTGCGTCCTCGTCGTCCACCTGTCAGACCATCCTTCGATCCGATGACTCAGCCGTGGAGTCCCTCCGCGCTGCCTTTTACAGCGGTACCCCCTCATCGTTTGACGCCTCATGCTTTGCGTCATGTTCTGTCTGGCGAGATTCAACGTCCTCTGGATATACCCAATGAATCCCTGATCAGGTTGCCTGGACGTGAGGGCACGCCCGTTGAGGCTGCCGTCCTGGTTCCTATCGTGATGAGGCCTGATGGATTAACTGTTTTACTGACACAACGTACGGCGCATTTAAATGATCACGCCGGTCAGATCAGTTTTCCGGGAGGACGGGTTGAGTCGTCCGATGCAGACGTTCAGGCAACTGCCCTGAGAGAGACAGAGGAAGAGACAGGACTTTCAAGAGAGTTTATTGAGTGTCTGGGAGGCTTGCCACGATATGTGACGGGCACCGGTTTTGCAGTCAGTCCAATCACGGCACTTGTGCGCCCGGGTTTTACCTTGAGCCCGGATACATTCGAGGTCGCCGAGGTTTTCGAGGTGCCTTTGTCGTTTTTGACGGATCCTTCAAATTACCGATTTCATCGCGCCGAGCTGGCGGATGGTCGTGTCAGACAGTATTACTCTGTACCTTGGAATCAATACTTTATTTGGGGGGCGACTGCTGCGATGTTGCTCGGGATGTGCCAAATTTTGTCCGAGGCCGCCGCATCCGCGGCCAATGAATTTGAAAAATGATGCGACTCAGAGGCTGCGCTATTTAGTAGCTTTCGTGATCGTCTTTCGCCTGGACGAGTCTGACATACAGGGCATGACGCGCTGGGTTGATTTCTTGACGAGCCAACGCCGCAAGCACACCGCAGCCGGGTTCGTGTTGATGTGTGCAATTGTAAAAACGGCAATGTTCACGGTGCGCGCTGAACTCAGGAAAGCCGCGTTCGATTTCCTCCCGACTCAGGTGCAATAAACCAAACCCCTGAAAGCCGGGGGAGTCGATCAGATCTCCGGCGCCATCCGGTAGATGGTAGAGGCGTGTGCTCGTTGTCGTATGACGTCCTGCACCCAAAGCAACGGAGTGCTCCTGTGTCGCCGCCTGTGCCATGGGCGCAAGTGTATTGAGCAAGGTGGACTTGCCCATCGCGCTTTGCCCTAAAAGCAGAGAAGTTTTACCTTTGAGCAGGGGCAAAACTTTGCTTTTGACACTGACCGGGTCGCGTGCGCAGATTTCGATGATTGGCACACCCAGAGAGCGAAAAGGAGCGAGTCTTTCTTGCGCCGCTGGCATGCCGGCAATCAAATCCACTTTATTTAACAGGATAACGGGGGCAATATCGGCAGACCATGCTCCTGCGAGTGAGCGTCCCAAAAGGTCATCAGAAAATGGTGGCTCAACCGCGATCACGATCAAGAGCTGATCGACATTTGCCGCAAATTGCTTGCTTCTGGATTCGTCGGAACGAAACAGTAGATTTTTACGCTCCAAAATGGACTCGAGCGCACCTTCATCTTGGCCTTGTCGAGAGATGGCGACGTAATCGCCCACCGCGGCATCGTTTTTTTTACCTCTGGGAAAACACTTAATGAGCGTCCCGTCTTCGATTTCAACGGTGTAGTGACGCCCATGCGCCGCGATGACCCGTCCTTGCAGGCGTTCTGTCATGACGCCAGTAGTTGACGAATGCGGATCGCAACTGGAGGGTGGCTATCATAAAAAGCAGAGTGCAAGGGGTCGGGCGTCAGTGTTGAGGCATTATCATCCACGAGCTTGACCAGGGCGGAAACGAGTTGCTCCGCAGAGCTCTGGTTGCTGGCGAAACGATCCGCTTCGAACTCGTCTTTGCGTGAAAACCAGCTAAACAATGGTGTCAGTCCAAATGTAAAAACAGGCACAACCATGAAGAACAAAATCAGAGCCATTGCGTCATTGCGACCACCCAGTTGCGGGATCACGCCCAGGTCTGTGTAGAACCAGGTTTGTTGAGCCAGCCAGCCAAGTATCGCGAAAAAAATCAGGGCGCCAGCAAAGCTCATCGCCAGGCGTTTAAAAATATGATTGTGTTTGAAATGTCCAAGCTCATGCGCCAGTACGGCAATGATTTCGTCCGCGCTCAGACGAGCGAGCAGGGTGTCAAAAAACACAATCCGGCGCGCGCGGCCGAAGCCAGTGAAATAGGCATTTCCGTGTGCGGAGCGTTTTGAGCCATCCATCACGAACAAGCCGTTGAGGGAAAAACCACAGCGCTGAGCCAACTCCTGGATCTGCTGGGCAAGTTCCTTGTCTTCAAGAGGGGTGAACTTGTTGAATAGCGGTGCAATCCACGTTGGGAAAATAAACAGCACCAAGAGGTTGAATACCGACCAGAGACCCCAGGCCCATACCCACCAATACTGGCCTGCTTCTGCCATGAGCCAGAGGACAGCGGCAATCAAGGGCAATCCCAGGACCGCTCCAATCAAAATACCCTTGATCGAGTCAGAGATGAACAGTTTTGGGGTCATGCGGTTAAAGCCAAACTGAGCTTCCAGTTTGAATTGTCGATAAATGGAGAAGGGCAGGCCGAGGGCACCGAGCAGCGTCATGACAGCCACGATGAGCAACACCTGTCTCAATAAATCATGGGTCGTCAGTGTGCTGACCCACAGATCAATCTGCTGCAGACCTCCCAGGAGGGTCAGACCGACTAAGACGACTGCATCGAATACCAGCTCGACCATGTTGAGACGAACCTTGGCTGCCGTGTAGTCAGCCGCCCGCTGGTGGCTGACAAGCCCGATACGGGAAGCAAACTCGGCAGGAACGGTATCACGGTGGCTGACGACATGCCGAAGCTGGCGACTGGCCAGCCAGAGCCGGGTGCCGATGGTCGCAAGGAGAAAGGCGATAAACAGTATCGTAAGCATGAGTCCAGAGAACCTTATGACAGCATGTGAGAAAATCACGTTTTAACTGGATTGATTATATGGCCAACACCCCCTCTCAGGCATCTGCCGCACAAACTGGAAAAACAATTCCCAACGAGTTCCGCCTGGTGTGGCTGGACATGGAAATGACGGGGCTGGACCCTGAGAAGGAACGCATTATCGAGGTTGCCGTTGTGGTGACGGAACCGGACTTGACGGTCGTGGCTGAAGGACCCGTTTTGGTCATTCACCAGCCGGACAGTTTGCTTGACGCCATGGATAGCTGGAATCGTTCCACCCATGGCAAAAGTGGCCTGACAGAGAAGGTTAAAGCCTCAACGCTGACCGAGGCGCAGGCAGAGCAACAGCTCATCGAGTTCCTCTCCCAGTATGTCCCCGCGGGCAAGTCTCCTTTGTGTGGAAATACTGTGAGCCAGGATCGTCGTTTTATGTTTAATTACATGCCCAAACTGGAACAGTTTTTTCATTATCGGACGATTGATGTCAGCACCCTTAAAGAGCTCGCACGCCGCTGGAAGCCAGAGCTGTTGAAAGGTTTTGAAAAACGAAGCAAACACGAAGCGCTTGCCGATATCTACGAGTCAATTGACGAGCTCAAATACTATCGGGACACATTCATCAAGCTCGTTTAAATCCCTTGATGATGTGACGATACCAGCCGTGGAGCAGCACGGCTGAAATAGCCAGGCCAGTTGTGGCCATCAACCACATACTGCCTGCGCCCACAGGAGAGCCAGCCAGGAGCTGGTTGCGCAGTGGTTCGATGAGTCCTTTGCCGGGACCAAAACCGAGCCACCATCCTCCCAGCAATCCAACAACCATCAGTGCAAAAATCTGTAGACAAAGTGGTACGACTGCGATTTTGTGCGCACGCAAAAGATAGCTGTTGATGCATTGCATCGCATCGACGATGTGAAAAAATGGCAAGAGCGCTAACAGAGATAAAGCGATGGTGGCAACGGCAGGGTCGCTGGTATAGAGGGCAACAATGACATCTCGACCAAAATACAGTCCACAAGCTGTTAAGAGCGCACCAGCCAAACCCACGACCAAGCCCATCATGCTTGTGCGATGTGCCTGGTGTAATTGTCCTGCGCCAATGGCTTGCGCAGCCAACGCTGCTGTTGCGACACCGATGGCCATTGGCATCATATAAGCCAGCGCTGCGAGATTGGAGGTAATCTGGTGCCCTCCGATGACAGCAGTGCCTTCCTGGGCAACGAGTAAGGCCATAAAAGTGAAGGCGCTGACCTCGACTAAATAAGACCCTCCCATCGGAATACCCAGTCGCAGAATGCTCCACAGTTCTCCCCAGTGCGGGCGTCCAAGCTGCAGGTGAAACTGTTTGTAAAAGGGGGTGCGTGTCACGACCCATAAGCCGATGGCGAGGTTGATCCAGAACACGATGGCCGAGGAGATGCCTGCTCCAGTCGCACCCAGCGCGGGCAGACCCCAGTTTCCAAAAATCAGTAGCCAGTTAAAAAATATTTTGAGAACGATCCCGACCAGATTAATCATCATGATCAGCTTGGGGCGTGATACGGCGTTGGCCAATGAATACACGGTGCGAAACATCAGCGCCGCTGGCAGCGCGCAAGTCAGCGCGAGAAGATAGCTTTTCACATTGGCGCGAACGACCGGATCGATATCACCAGAGAAGCTCAGCCATACATCCGGGAACAGGAGCACCGCGCCGCCCAGCACAGACAAGAGCAAAGATACCCAGATTCCTTGCCCCCACGTTTGTCCAACACGCTCAAGTTTGCCTGCGCCCACGAATTGAGCCTGAATGGGAATCAATGCGTGCATGACACCGGTCAGACCGATAAACACGGTGATGTAAATCGAGATTGATAGTGCCATTGTTGCGAGATCAATCGGCCCGGCATGCCCCGTCATGGCCGTGTCCAGTACGCCAAAAGCCATGCTGGCCCACTGACTGATTAGTATGGGCCAAGACTGCTTGAAAATTGCTCGAAGTGTCGCACCAAAAGAGCGAGGCGAGGTGTCGACGACATTCATTGTTTGGAAAGACGCAAAATACGGTAGCGATCAAAACGATCGGCACCGCGAGAGCCTTGCCAGAGGACTTCAGCATGATCGCTAAATCCTGCCTCACCGTTCTCGAGTTTTTTAAGCGTTGTCTGCTGCAAAATAAAGGGGCACTTCGTGTCGTAAACCAGCTCAATATGGTCAAACACGTACAGGGATGCGCGCGGGCCGAGAGCAAGACCCTGTTCTCTGAGGCAAGCAAGCTCTCCCGGCGTCTCAGATAAGCCTTCAAGTGTTTGCCGTATATCGGCCGACATGGGACGGTAACTCCGGACGTAGTCAACCGCGGGCAACCACAGCAATACCAGCATGATCCATGTCAGCGTCAATCCGCCAGCTGCGAGCAGGGATCCGCGCCATAACGCATTGGGGTTTGCTTTGACTCGCCACAAGATCATGGCGATCCAGCAAAGAGTGCACAGGATGGCGAGCAGTACTGCCCACCAGACGATCTGTGGTTCATAGCCCTTGGTTTGACGTGCGATATTGAGAGAAATTTGTTCTGGTATGCCGAAATGCAGAGCAAACCAACCAATCCAGACGCAGGCCACCGTCACCGAAAAACACATCAGTGCGAACCAGTCCAAGGTGTTGATCACGCCACGTCGCATAGTCGGAATCGCGAAAGCAGCCAGAATGGCGAGTGGACAAGTAAAAAGCACATACTCCGCCTCGCCTGATTGTGGCGAAACAAATAGCGTCAGTAGGGCGCCCAGTACAAAAGAAAGGGGAATCCAAATGTGTGGTGCCGTGATCCAGCGGCGCCATTGCCAGAGCGCCAGGACTGCCAAAGGCCAGATTGGCCAGAGAAACCATGGTAAGTCGCGCAGGGGACGCACGGCATTTTCATACTCCGGCAACCCGAAACTCATTTTGTTCCAGTGGAGCCATTCGTTCATCCAGCCGGGGTGCAATTGCATCGCAGGAATCCACCAGCTTGCGATAAGTGCGCAAGCCAGTACTAGCGCAGCCAGTGCATGGTAGCGAGACGACCACAGTATCGAGCGTCTTTGAAAAGCGATCGGTAAGGCGAGCAAGAGCGGAACGAGCCCGGGCCAAGCGCGCGTCAAGAAAGCTCCCGTCAGGGCAAGCGCAAGCATCACAGCACCCATTTTGGGTTTGTCCATCATGCGCGCCAGCGAATAAAAACCTAACGCCTGAAAGGCGAGGTTTGCGGGAACATTGGAGGTTTCGTGAAAACGCAGCAGCACGCCACCGGTTGCGAGAAAGAGGAGTGTTGCGACATCGGCCAACAGTCGACCGTAGTCTTTGACGGTCGGCTCTCCGCCAAAAGGAAGCGCCAAGGGCTGGGCCTCGGTGCGGCGCCCTAAGAGGTAAGTCCCGTACCAGACGCACCCCAGTGTGATGCCGAACCAGATGATATTGATCAGGCGTGAAGCACCGACTTCACCGATCCAGGGGCCAAAGAGATGGATCAATATGGCACCCAGCCACATCCCCAGGGGGCCATCCTGGGCAAGTTTAAGTTCGCCCAAATGCGGGACCAACCAGTCCGTGCCCTGAGACTGTAATGCCGAAAGCATGGTGGCCAGGCTCAGCACATCATCCGTTTTCCAGGGGTCTCTGCCATAGAGCCCTGCCAAAACATAGGCGATCGCTAACAGCAACAGCACCAGCCTGGGAAGCTTGGCTGAGGCGTTGGCGGTTAATCTTGCCGGGGTGGACTGAGATGACATCAATATGCCTTCATCAAAAAAAAGGCAGCCATCAGGCCGCCTCTTTTCGGGAGATCTGATCCGAGAGACTCAGATTAGGCAGAAGCCTTTTTCGTGCCAGTCGTGCGTGCAAAGCGCGCGCGGAACTTCTCGACTCGACCTGTTTCGACGATACGAGTTTGCGCACCGGTGTAGAAAGGGTGAGATTCGGAAGTCACGTCACACTTAAACAATGGATAGGTTTTACCATCCATTTCAATGGTTTCGCGGCTGTTGAGCGTGGAACGGGTGATGAATTTGTTGCCAGTCTGCAGGTCAACAAACACCACATCGCGGTAATTTGGGTGAATCTCGTCTTTCATCTAAAGTCCTTTCGGTTGGGCGGGTCGCCAGCCACATTCGCCAAACAATCAAAGCGATGTCACCACGTATCCTGAGTCAAGCCCACGATTCTACAGGTAAAGACGGGATTTCGCAATGTGACGGTGCTATTCTGCGTACAAACGAAGACAAAAAAGGTGTTTTTTAACAATGGCTTGGAAAAAAAATACAGCCCCCCTGCGGGATATTCCCACAATATCTGAGGGTGGTGGGATCCGATATTTGCACTTTGGCACGCCCTGGGTGCAAGGTGCGATGTGGGTCTCCAGACCCGCGGAACTGGTGCTTGAATACACGGCGCAGATGATGGCGTGGCTTCTTTTTCTCGCCCCTGCGCGTCAGCAGTCCATCACGCTGCTCGGTCTGGGGGCGGGTTCACTAGCTCGTTTCTGTCTCAAACACACCTCTAACAGGGTCCAGGTGGTGGAGTGGAACCCCATGGTGACGTCTGCCTGCGAGATGTATTTCAAATTACCCCGACCCGCGAGGCTGGTGGTCGAGCATCTCGACGCCGGTGAATGGGTTGCCGATCCCCGGAATCAAGAACACAGCGCAATATTGATGGTTGACTTGTATGACGGCGAGGCCGCGGGACCCGTGCGAGACTCTCTGGAGTTTTACCAACAGTGCAGAAATGTGTTGGGAGACGTCGGGGTGATGACTGTCAATCTGTTCGGTGCGCATGCCAGTTTTGAAAAAAATATTCGGCGCTTGAGTCAGGCATTTGACGGTCGACTGTTGAGCTTGCCTCAGATCGATGCTGGAAATCAGATTGTGCTTGCATTCAAAGGACCGCCGATCGAGGTTTCGATTGAGCAGTTGCTGGCGCGCGCGGAGGTCGTTGAGTCACAATACGGTTTGCCTGCGAAAAAATGGGTACGCTCCATGATTGGGCGATCCAAAGATGGCGTATTGATCGTTTGACTGGTATTAACCCATTGATGAATATGAATAAATTAGGTGCATGGTTTTTGGCGATTGGTATGTTTTTGATCAGTGCCACTACCTTTGCCCAAACCAAGGCAGTCTCGGTTCTTTCTTACCACCAGGACGAAGACTCAGAGGGAATGATCGACGGGATTCGGGAGGTGCTCAGGTCTGCAGGATTTCGAGAGGGACGTAACCTGAAGTTGACTCTGGCGGATGCGCAGGGCACGCCAGAACGTGCGCAGCAGCTTGCGCTTGAGCTCGTGCGCGGACGTCCGGATGTCATCGTGACCTTGTCTTTGCCCGCAACACAGGCTGTGATGACGTACACCAAACAAATTCCTGTTGTTTTCGCGGGTATCACGGATCCGGTTGCCGCCGAAGTCGTCATGGGTTGGGGACCCTCGGGTACCAACGTTACAGGTGTCTCTGATGCCTTGCCTCTGAAAAAAAGAATCGACTTGATCAAGCAGCTCGTGCCTCAGGCTCGGCGGGTTGGAGTGATTTACAACCCTTCAGATGCGAACTCTGTGGCCCAAGTGCGGGAGTTTCAGGAAAACTTGAGTGGTACGGGTCTCATTGCGATCGAACTGACCGTCTCAAGACCCGTTGATGTGGGTTCAGCAGCCCGCAGTCTGATCGAAAAAGTAGATGTTTTTCAATCACTCACCGATTCCACAGTGAGCCAAAGTTATGCTGCTCTTGCTCAGGTCGCCAATGATGCCCGCATTCCGCTGCTTGGCTGGGATGTCAAGGATGTACGCTCAGGGGCTGTCGCGGCTCTCGATCTAACCGACCAGGATATCGGTACGGCAGCCGGACGCGTTGCCTTAAGGGTGCTCAGAGGTGTCAAGCCTGGTGCGATTGCCCCGGAAGTGATCGCAAACCCGCCGATCTATGTCAATTTGCAAGCAGCCAGCAAACAGTCCGTCACATTGTCACCAGCCTTAACAAAAGTAGCCCGTCCACTTGTTAAATAACCTACGCAACATAAGTGATTGGCGACCGTGATAATCTCATGCAGGTACGCATGCCAATCTAGCCATGCCACGCAGATAACAGTCCTTTATAAAAGAGAGTTCCACCATGATTGATCTTGGCGTCAATATTGATCACGTTGCAACGTTGCGTCAGCAACGTCACACGACTTATCCAGATCCGATCGCGGCCGCACTGCTCGCTGAGGACGCGGGTGCAGATCTCATCACACTGCATTTGCGCGAAGACCGTCGACATATCCAGGATGCGGATGTTTTTGCGCTACGTCCAAAGTTGCGAACACGCATGAACCTGGAATGTGCGATTACCCCTGAAATGTTGGCAATAGCCTGCAAAGTCCTGCCTCAGGACGTGTGTCTCGTTCCGGAAAAGCGTACTGAATTAACGACTGAGGGTGGTCTGGATGTCATCGGTGGATTTTCAACGGTCAAAGCCGCAGTCGAACAGTTGCAGTCAAATGGAATCCGTGTCTCGTTATTCATCGATCCGGATGCGCGCCAGATCGGGGCTGCTGTAGACACTGGCGCGACGGTCATTGAGCTGCATACAGGTGCGTATGCGGAAGCCAACACTGAGGAACAGCGCGCAGCAGAAGTGAGTCGTCTGCAAAAAGCCATCGCTGTAGCGGTTTCCCAAGGTTTACGCACAAATGCCGGTCATGGTTTGCATTTTGGTAATGTGGCCCCGATTGCCGCTCTCGATGGAATCGCTGAGCTCAACATTGGACACGCCATTGTTGCGCAAGCGATTTTTGATGGCTGGGAAAATACGATCCGCAACATGAAAGCATGCATGATCGAAGCCAGGCTCAAGGCCCAGCGTGGTGCTTTATTGCAACCACGTAAAAACTGATGGTGAACTGACGTGGCTGCAATTGCTGGCATTGGGATGGATTTAGTCAAGATGGATCGCATCGACCGCGCATGGCAGCGACATCCCGAACGATTTCCAGAGAAAATTCTGGGTGAGGATGAATTGCGCGTCTTCAAAGCGAGGGCTGCCCGTGATCGCAGTCGCGGTGTCAGATATCTTGCCACCCGTTTTGCGGCAAAAGAGGCTTTCTCCAAGGCGGTTGGCCTGGGGATGCGTATGCCGATGTGGTGGACACGCATGCAGACTTTGAATATGAAAGGTGGACGTCCTGCGGTTGTTCTTTCGGGTCCCTTGGCGCAATGGTATGAGATGAGGTTTGGTCCTGCCCATGTGTCCTTGACGGATGAATCAGAGTACGGTGCGGCCTATGTCGTGGTTGAAACCCTGCAAGACGCACCCCACAGCACAAATGTTTCTGGAGCAGAGTAATAATGAACGCAATGACAAGGCCTTTTCTTCCCCGCGGTCCATTGGTCGTCGATGTGGCGGGTACGGTGATGACCTCCGCAGAGGAAGCGCGTCTGCTGCATCCGCTCGTGGGTGGTGTCATTCTTTTTTCACGTAATTTCGAGACGCGTAAACAACTCGTCGCATTGACCAAACGCATTCACGACTTGCGCTCACCAGCATTGCTGATCGCGGTGGACCACGAAGGTGGGCGCGTACAACGCTTTAGGACGGATGGGTTTACGACTTTGCCTTCCATGCGCTCTTTGGGTCTCGAATGGCTGAAGGATCCGATGCGCGCGATGCGTATGGCTACGGACGTGGGCTATGTGTTGGGTGCCGAGCTGCGTGCCTGCGGCGTTGATTTGAGTTTTACGCCTGTGCTGGATTTGGATTTTGGCGTGAGTAGTGTCATTGGCGATCGTGCCTTTGATGGTGATCCTCGCGTGGTAGCCATGCTTGCGCGCGCACTTTCGCAAGGTCTTGCTCAAGCGGGCATGGGGGCGTGCGGCAAGCATTTTCCAGGGCACGGCGCTGTCGCTGCGGATTCGCACCATGCGATCCCGCGCGATAGCCGGTCATTGAAGAAAATTCTGGAGCACGATGCCGCGCCGTATCAATGGTTGGGTGATCAGGTCATTCCATCTGTCATGCCCGCGCATGTCATCTATACCAAAGTCGATCCTATGCCGGCTGGTTTTTCGTCCAAATGGATCAAGCAAATATTGCGTGAAAAGTTAAGCTATGACGGAGTCGTTTTTTCTGACGATCTCACGATGGAAGGTGCCTCCGTCGCAGGCGATATCTTGGCGCGTGCGCGCGCAGCTTTGAATGCTGGCTGCGATATGGCTCTGGTCTGTAATCGTCCTGATCTTGCGGATGACTTACTCTCGCGTCTTCAATGGAAGTCCACCCGTCGTTCTCTTGAGAGAATCGAGCGTCTGATGCCCAAGTCGATGGCGCCTGATTGGAAATCACTTCAAAAGCAGCTGGCTTATGTTGCAGCTTTGAAATCAGTTCAAGCACTCCATGAGCGAGCCTGAATCAACCGCTTTTGATATCAAAGCGTTCCTCGCGCAGCTGCCGCATTTGCCCGGTGTTTACCGTCATATCGATGCGACAGATGAGGTGTTGTACGTTGGTAAAGCACGCGATCTGAAAAAGAGGGTGTCCTCCTATTTTCAAAAGACACCCTCAAGTCCTCGCATTGGCCACATGGTGGCGCGCGTGGTGCGGATCGAGGTGACGGTGACGCGTTCCGAGGCTGAGGCGCTGATTCTTGAAAACAACCTCATCAAAACTCTGCGTCCGCGCTACAACATTCTGTTTCGCGATGACAAGTCATACCCATATTTGATGCTCTCTGGGCATGTTGCCCCCCGGATTGCGTATTACCGGGGTTCGACTCAAAAAAAAGGACAGTTTTTTGGTCCCTACCCGAGTGCGTGGGCAGTGCGCGAAACTATTCAGATCTTGCAAAAGGTTTTTCGCTTGCGCACGTGTGAGGATACGGTTTATGCAAATCGTTCCAGACCTTGTTTGCTTCATCAGATTGGTCGCTGCTCGGCCCCCTGTGTCGATGAGATTTCTCCCCAAGACTACGCTGCCGATGCGCAACGTGCAGCGCGATTTCTGAATGGCGAGACCCAGGAAATCATGGGAGATATTGAGCGCCGCATGCAAGCCGCGGCCGAGGCCCTGGAATTCGAGCAGGCGGCGATGCTGCGTGATCAGATGGGGGCGTTGGCCAAGGTCTTGCATCAGCAAACCATGGAGGACTCTGACCAAAGCGACACTGACGTGATTGCGGTGGCCTCTTCAGGCGGTAAAGTATGCGTCAACTTGGCCATGGTCAGAGGTGGTCGGCATTTGGGAGATCGCGCTTTTTTCCCAACGCACGCCGATGGGGATTCCGGTTCGGAAGTCATCGAAGTTTTTATCGCGCAGCATTATGTGGATCATCCGTTGCCGGCTGTGATTGTCGGATCCCATGTGTTGCCCGATGCAGAGCTGATCGATTTGCTTGCGGAATCCAAGTCCACAAAATGCAGATTTATCAGTCGTCCCCAGGGTGTGCGTCGGGCGTGGCTTGAGCAGGCGACACGCAATGCTGAAATGGCGCTGGGGAGCGCGTTGCTGGAATCCGGCGCCCGCAGCGCCCGAACGCTGGCTTTGGCTGAGGCGCTCGAGCTGGATACGGATCCCGCGGCACTAGAGGCCCTGCACATAGAGTGTTTCGACATTAGTCATACTGCCGGCGAGGCGACGCAAGCTTCGTGTGTCGTTTACACGCATCACGCGATGCAGCCTTCGATGTACCGACGTTACAACATCGCAGGGATCACGCCTGGCGATGATTATGCAGCGATGAGGCAGGTGCTGACTCGTCGATTTGGTAAGGTTGCGGATGGTGAAGCGATCATGCCGGGTTTGGTGCTGATCGATGGCGGCAAGGGGCAGGTGGAAATCGCCCGCCAAGTGTTTGCGGAGCTCGGTCTGAACACGGATGTGCTGGTAGGTGTGGCAAAAGGTGATCGACGCAAGGTCGGTTTGGAGACCCTCATCTTCCCGGACGACAGAGCTCCTTTGGTATTGGGAGAGTCCTCTGCGGCACTGATGTTGATTGCTCAAATACGGGACGAGGCGCACCGTTTTGCCATCACTGGCATGCGCGCTAAACGCGCCAAAGCCAGAAATGTATCCCGTTTGGAGGATATTGACGGTGTTGGGGCCAAGCGACGGCAGCGTTTATTGGCAAGATTTGGCGGTTTCAGTGGTGTGGCCAACGCCAGCATCGAAGACTTGGCCTCTGTTGAGGGAATCTCCCCTGAATTGGCCGAGCGCATTTACTTTTCCTTACGCTAACTGGGTTAGCATAGCGTATGCCTTTAAACATACCCATCATTTTGACGTGGCTGCGCATCGCCATGATTCCTCTGCTCATTGGACTCTATTATTTGCCCGAGTCCTGGATGAGTGTGCCCGTGCGCGACACCACGGCCAGCCTGGCGTTCATTTTTGCAGCGCTCACGGACTGGTTTGACGGTTGGTTGGCGCGGCGTTGGAACCAAACCTCGTCTTTTGGGGCATTTCTGGATCCTGTTGCCGACAAGTTGATGGTTTCGGCGGCCTTGCTTGTTTTGCTCAATTTGGATCGTGTGGATGTCATGATTGCCTTGGTGATCATTGGACGAGAAATCACAATCTCCGCTTTACGCGAGTGGATGGCACAGATTGGTGCCAGCGCTAGCGTTGCTGTGCACTGGCTCGGCAAGTTCAAAACCGCTGCCCAGATGATCGCGATTCCCTGCCTGCTCTATGACGACACCCTTTTGGGCATGCCTTTTGCCCAGATCGGGCGAGTGCTGATTGTGATCGCCGCGATCCTGACTGTCTGGTCCATGTTGTACTACTTGCGTCGGGCGATGCCTGTCATTCGCGAGAAAACCTCGAAAACTTGATCTGAGTCAGATTTTCTTGGGCTCGGCTACTGCCTGGCACTTCGATGCAATGAGGGTGCCGCCATATCTGATGTGGCTCGCCAGGGATTGATATCCAGCCCGCCTCGTCTGGTGTAGCGTGCATACACCGAGAGGGATTCAGGATGACAGCGCGTCAAAATGTCGTTAAAGATGGTCTCCACGCATTGCTCGTGAAATCCGTTGTGCATCCGAAAAGAAATGATGTATTTCAACAGGCTGGCCCTGTCGATTTTGGGTCCTGTGTAGTCGATTTTGACGCATGCCCAATCAGGCTGGGATGTCACTGGACAATTGGATTTCAACAGTCTGGAAAAGAGGGATTCTGTCACGCGCGCTTGCGTGGTCGTTTCAACGGTTTCCAGGCGCAGAAGGTTTGCATTGGGTTCGTAATAATCAATATCCAGTACTTGAGTATCCAGGTCGACGCCATCAAATTCCTCGATTAAAAGACTACCAAAGTCCTTGGGTTCGATGAGCTCGACCCAAATATCGGTTCCGGCGGCCTGGGAGAGATCGTGCTTGAGCGTTTCAAGCATGCGTTCAGTCGACTCAAAAGGGGTTTGGTTAAAGCTGTTGAGGTAGAGCTTGAGGGATTTTGACTCAATGATATGAGGGCTCCGACAATCGACCTTCAGCCTGAGTATTCCGACTTTTGGCATTCCCTGGGGCGTCAACCAGGATAATTCGTAGGCATTCCAGAGATCCCAGCCGATGAAAGGCAAAGAGGCAGGGCTCAGGCCAAGCTCGAGACGCGCTTGCGATCGTTCAATTGGAAATAAAAGTGTCGGGTCGTAGGCCGTTGGATAGGAAACATCTTGGCCAAGAGGGAGATCGCGCGGGGGCAGCTTCATGAGCTCACATCAAGAAAATAAACTGGATTTTACCTAGTTGATCTATATCAAGGCGCAGAAACACCTACCGCGCCTAGAATGAGCCTCACCATGGCCAAATCAATTTTTGCGTTGAATCGCCCTTTGACTCCTGCTGAAATGAGCGGGCGCAGGCGCAGCCTTGTGCGGCTGGGATTGGCCTGGCTTGCCATGATGCAGGTGATGATGTTTGCCTTGCCCGGATATCTTAGGGTTGAAGCAGGTCCCAACGATAGTCTGGAAGTTCTGGATTGGGCTATTTTTCTAATGAATTGGGCCAGCCTTGCCCTGACGGTACCCGTGGTGCTCTATGCCGCCTGGCCTGTCTGGCAGGGAGTCGGTCATGCCTATTCAGAGCGACGCCTGACCATGGACATTCCCGTGGCGACAAGTATCGTAGCCGCTTTTATTCCCAGCGCGTTTGCGACGATCTTGGGTCATGGCGAGGTTTATTACGATTCCGTCACGATGTTTGTCGCCTTTTTGTTGACTGCGCGTTACTTTGAAACCCGCGCCAGACAGTCGGTCCAAGCCACGCAGGGTGGGGCGCAGCTCGATGCCCTGTGTCAGCCCTTGATCGTTCAGTCGGATCGAGTCGCCACAGTCTTTATTCTTGTACAACTGGCTGTTGCCTTCTTGATTGCCAGTTATTGGTGGCTGACGCAACCCGAGCATGCGCTTTCGGTTCTGGTCGCATTACTTGTGATGAGTTGTCCCTGTGCCTTGGCCTTGGCTGCCCCCATGTCACTGGCCGCGACGCATGCCAGTCTGGCCGCCTATCCCGAGATGAACGATGCGCAACGTGATGTACTTTTTGCGCGCACACGTCGTGTCACGCTACAAAATTTGTATGGTGCGTTGATCTGGCATGTTTTGACGATGCCTCTTGCCGCCGTAGGTTGGGTCACGCCCTGGTTGGCCGCTTTGTTGATGTTCGTTTCTTCGACAGCGGTGGTGATCAACGCCTGGCGGCTTTACGCAATCCCTGCTGATCCAGGGCGTTCGGCGCACGCCGCGACCTTTCAAGCCCGGGCGCAGTCCTAGGAATCATTTTGGAAATACTTTACCTACTGTTGCCTTTGTCGCTAGCCGTGATCGCGCTAGTGGGGGGCATGCTGTGGTGGGCGGTTTTTTCCGGTCAATACGATGATCCGGATGCGGCAAGTCATTCAATTTTGCTTGACGATGATCGTGCGGATGCTGTTGTGAATGTGTCAAAAATCGATCAATCCTGAAGAGACTCCTGTCAAAAGTCGGTTGGGCTTGATATGGATCAAGTGGTTGTCCACATCGTTTTGGCATGATGGTGTAGTCGGGAAATATCTCTAATAAGGAAACAACATGGCTCGCTCAAGCGCGGTAACGGCCGAGACCTTCAACTACGGTGTCGTGAGGCAGTTTGCCATCATGACAGTTGTCTGGGGTGTCGTAGGGATGCTGGTTGGCGTCATCATCGCCGCCCAATTACTTTGGCCTCAACTCAATCTTGATATCCCTTGGCTGACGTACGGACGCATCAGACCGCTTCATACAAACGCGGTCATTTTTGCGTTTGGGGGCAGCGCGCTTTTCGCGGCGTCTTACTACGTCGTGCAGCGTACCTGCCAGGCGCGTTTGTTTGGCGGCTTCCTGATCCCGTTTACCTTCTGGGGCTGGCAGCTCGTGATCGTCGCCGCTGCGATCACCTTGCCTTTGGGTATTACCACCAGCAAGGAATACGCTGAGCTCGAGTGGCCGATCGATATCCTGATCACGCTTGTGTGGGTCGCTTATGCGATTGTTTTTTTCGGGACAATCGTCAAGCGAAAGAGTAAGCATATCTACGTCGCAAACTGGTTCTTCGGTTCCTACATTCTGACGATTGCGATTCTGCACATCGTGAACAACATCGAGATGCCCGCAACGCTCTGGAAATCTTACTCCGCATATGCCGGCGTGCAGGACGCGATGGTGCAGTGGTGGTACGGTCACAACGCAGTGGGATTCTTTTTGACCACGAGCTTTTTGGGCATGATGTACTACTTCATCCCCAAGCAGGCAGAACGTCCCATCTATTCATACCGCTTGTCGATCGTGCACTTTTGGGCGCTTGCGTTCACATACATGTGGGCGGGTCCACATCACCTTCTTTACACCTCATTGCCTGACTGGACACAGTCGCTGGGTATGGTGTTCTCACTGATACTGCTGGCACCCTCCTGGGGTGGCATGATCAACGGCATCATGACTTTATCAGGTGCCTGGTACAAGTTGCGCACCGATCCTATTTTGAAATTCATGGTGGTCTCTCTGTCTTTCTACGGTATGTCGACCTTCGAAGGCTCGATGATGTCCATCCGAACAGTGAATGCGTTGTCCCACTACACAGACTGGACGGTCGGCCATGTGCACTCGGGTGCACTGGGCTGGGTCGCGATGATCACTTTCGGTATGTTGTATTACCTGATTCCCCGACTCTGGGGACGTGAAAGGATGTACAGCACCAAGTTGATCGAGGTGCACTTCTGGATTGCGACCATTGGTGTGGTGCTCTATATCGCTTCGATGTGGATTGCCGGCGTGATGCAGGGTCTGATGTGGCGTGCGACGGAGCCGGATGGTTCACTGACGTACAGCTTTGTCGAGTCCGTCAAGTCCTCAGTCCCTTTCTACGCGATTCGTCTAGTGGGCGGACTCCTGTACCTGAGCGGAATGTTCGTGATGGCCTATAACGTCTTTAAGACTGTGATTGGTGAAAAAGCTGTCAATCCGGTGATCCCGAAAGACGTTGCTCAACCTGTGTCCGCTGTCGCTGCGGCAAACGCCTGAGGAGGAAATCATGGCAAATGAAAAGCAAAGTTTCTTCTCGCACCAGACCCTCGAGAAAAATATCGGTTTGATGATTGTTTGCAGCATCATCGTGGTCTTGTTCGCTGGACTCGTCCAAATCGTCCCGCTGTTTTTTCAGCACTCCCTGACCAAACCAACAGCGGGCGTCGAGCCTTACGATCCGCTCAGGCTGATGGGGCGCGACCTGTATATTCGTGAGGGTTGTGTAGGTTGCCATTCTCAACAGATCCGGATGTTACGCGCTGAGGTTCAGCGTTACGGATCCTACTCTTTGGCGGGTGAATCGGTGTTTGATCGTCCGTTCTTGTGGGGCTCCAAGCGGACAGGTCCTGACCTGGCCCGTGTCGGCGAGCGTTACTCGGACGAATGGCATCGCGTCCACTTGCGCAACCCAAGGTCCGTGGTCCCGGAGTCCAATATGCCCGGTTATCCCTGGCTCGCACAGCGTCAGTTGACTGATACCGATATCAAGGACCGCATGCATGCACTGCGAATCCTGGGCGTGCCATATACCGATGCGCAAATCGAGAGCGCACCGGCTGCCTTGAAGGGTAAAACAGAAGAAGACGCCATGATTGCCTATTTGCAGGGCTTGGGCACGGGTGTTCGTAAAGCCGCACAGGCCGCGCAGACGAGTCCGTCTTCAGCAGGAGCGAAATGATGCTTGCCTATCTCAATGCCTTTTCAACAGTGTTGGCGATGCTGACATTTTTCGGAATTATCTGGTGGGCCTTTTCCAAAGGACGTAAACAAGCAAACGAAGAGGCGGCCATGTTGCCTTTCGTCTTGCCCGATGAAGGCGCCAAGCAGCAGAAAGAGGAGTCGCGTCCATGAATGATTTTTTTGATGGTTTTTGGGGTTATTACATCGCAACCGTTGTGTTGGGTGGAATCATCTGGTGTCTGTGGCTGCTGTTTTCCCAGCGCAAGTGGTTGGTGAAACGCACGCCTGGAGTTGTAGAGGACACGGGCCACGTTTGGGACGGCGATTTGCGCGAACTGAATAATCCCGTGCCAAGATGGTGGACGTACATGTACGTACTCATGTGCATTTTCGGCTTGGGTTATTTGGTTCTTTATCCAGGGCTCGGGGCCTATCAGGGTAGCCTGGGATATACCTCCGCGCTTGAGGTCAAAGAGGATCAAACCAAGCAGAACGAGGAGGTCAAGCCAGTTTATGCACGTTTCGCTTCCATGGATATCCCCGCGATCGCGGCCGATCCCGAGGCGCGGGTGATTGGTCAACGTTTGTTCCTGAATAACTGTGCACAATGTCATGGATCAGACGCTCGCGGTGCGGTGAGTTTTCCAAACTTAGCGCAGGGCGATTCGATGTATGGACGCACACCCGAAGCCATTCAGACCTCGATCGCAAAAGGTCGAAATGGTGTGATGCCGCCCATGAGTGCGACTATTGATGCCAAGACTGCCGGTGAAATCGCTCAGTACGTTCGCTCCATGTCCGGTTTGGCGCATGATCAGATTCGCGTGATTCCCGGTAAGCGCGCCTATCTCAACAATTGCGTGGCGTGTCATGGTGTCGATGGCAAGGGAAATAAAGCGCTTGGTGCGCCTAATCTCACAGACGATGTCTGGCTCTATGGCAGCTCCGAGGCCACGATCGTACATACCATCCTCAATGGTCGTAACAACCGCATGCCTGCCCAGGAGCATGTGCTCACGCCTGAACAGATTCGTCTGTTGACTGCTTGGGTATGGGGTTTGTCCGGTGGCAAGGACGTGACCGCTTCGGCAGCGATGTCCTCGGATTCGGCCAAGTAAATGATGACCAAGTCAGGTGATGCACATGACCTCTAATTCTCAGACTCCCAAGTCCGAAGAGGTGGCGCCCCTGGCCTGGCGTCCGCTTGGGAGCAAACCGCTGCCTCCCGGGGCGGAGATTCTTGAGCAAACACTTGCGGATGTTCGTCAAAAAATTTATGCCCGTTCCGTTGTAGGTGTGTTCGCACGTTGGCGCATTGCGCTCGTCCTCCTGACGCAAGCGCTCTTTTATGGTTTGCCGTGGCTCAACTGGAACGGACGTCAAGCAGTTCTGTTTGACCTAGGTGCCCGTAAGTTTTACATCTTCGATATGGTGCTGTGGCCTCAGGACGTCATTTATCTGACACTGCTGCTGATTATTTCCGCGCTGGGCTTGTTCCTCTTTACAGCGATTGCGGGTCGACTGTTTTGTGGGTATGCCTGTCCACAGACTGTTTACACTGAAATTTTCATGTGGATCGAACGCAAG
>JACCDY010419164.1_pt1 | contig 44510 bp, 41 predicted proteins | sample 7446391 | NCBI WGS metagenome assembly JACCDY01 (sample SAMN15323451, study PRJNA562643) | freshwater metagenome | isolation source: river surface water | place: USA:Blue River Watershed | collected 2017-08-18
AGTATAACCAGTATAACCTGAATAACCAGTATAACCAGTAGTACCAGTATAACCTGAATAACCAGTATAACCAGTATAACCTGAATAACCAGTATAACCAGTAGTACCAGTATAACCAGTGTAACCAGTAAACCCAGTATAACCAGTATAACCTGAATAACCAGTGTAACCTGAATAACCTGTATAACCTGTATAACCAGTATAACCAGTATAACCAGTGTAACCAGTAGTACCAGTATAACCAGTATAACCTGAATAACCAGTGTAACCTGAATAACCAGTGTAACCAGTAGTACCAGTATAGCCAGTAGTACCAGTATAACCAGTAGCACCTGTATAACCAGTGTAACCAGTAGTACCAGTATAACCAGTAGTACCAGTATAACCAGTAGCACCTGTATAACCAGTATAGCCACTATAACCAGTATCTCCTATAGAACCAGTAGAACCAGTATAACCAGTATAACCTGAATAACCAGTGTAACCAGAGTAACCAGTAGTACCAGTATAACCAGTATAACCTGAATAACCAGTATATCCAGTATAACCAGAGTAACCAGTAAACCCAGTGTAACCTGTTTGACCTGTATAACCAGTATAACCAGTAATTTCAGGACCTGTATAACCAGTATAACCAGTATAACCAGTTTCTCCAGTATAACCAGTATAACCAGTAATTTCAGGACCAGTATAACCAGTATAACCTGTATAACCAGTTTCACCAGTATAACCAGTATAACCAGTTATTTCAGGACCAGTATAACCAGTATAACCAGTTTCTCCAGTATAACCAGTATAACCAGTAATTTCAGGACCAGTATAACCAGTATAACCTGTATAACCAGTTTCACCCGTATAACCAGTATAACCAGTTATTTCAGGACCTGTATAACCAGTATAACCAGTAACACCATCAATACCTTCAACACCAACTAAAACCATAGTACCATAATTGGGAATAGTAAAAGGTTGATTAGACATACTTTTAACGGTTAATTCGGTATCGATGCGAGAAATAACTTTGAAATAACCTACATTCACAGCGGGTTCATATGTTGTTGTAGCATAAGGAATAAATATATAAGAATTTTCTGTGATAAATTCAGTTGTATCGAGTGGTATAGTTAATATAGAATAATCACAAGGTGAAATATCTTCATTGGAAGGGTCAACATTTGTATAAATACCTGTTTGAAAAGCGGAAGGCCCAGTAAAACCAGTATAACCAGTATAACCAGTATAACCAGTTTCTCCACTATAACCAGTATAACCCGTAATTTGAGGGCCAGTATAACCAGTATAACCAGTTACACAAATATAAATATATTTACATGTCGATTCACATGATGGATGATCTCTTCCGCAATCAATCTGCTCATCTTTGATGAGCCAAGATTGACTACAATGTTTAGAAGATTGTTCTTCTTTATAAGAAGAATTATTTTTGTTATTACAATTTTTATTAGCACAATTTTTATTAGCACAATTTTTTTCAAATCCTACAATAATAGGGGTTTTATGATAATCAATACATTGTTCACAATGAGTACAATGTGTACAATGTGAATGTTGATAATAATTGTCATAAGTATCTTTACAATGATAACATTTATTTTTTTTACAATTTTTATGTTTTTCACGACAACAACTATTTTTATCACATTTTTGAACAGGTTTATTATTACTGATACCAGATAATAAGTGTTCAAATAATGATTTTGAATTATTTTTACTCATAACTATTTATAAAAATAATCAGTTATATATAATATAATATTAGATTATAATCTAATATTATGTATAAAAATAATAAAATATTTTAATTTGTAATAATAAATTTATAATTAAAATTTAATTTAATTTATAATTGTATTTACAATTTCTAAAACCTTTTGATTATAAGCATTTACACTTACTTTTTCTAATACTACTTTTTTATACTTATTAATTGTTTCAATCATTTCTTCAATATCATCATTATATAATTCACTAATATATGTTCCAATATTTTCAACACCAATTTTATTTAAATCAATCATCATTTTATCAATTGGAATATCATTACCAATAAATTCTTTTAATTTTTCATTAAAGTTACCATAATAAATAGGAATGGAAGAAACTGACCAAGCATCATAAATTTTTTCAGAAACATATCCTGAAGCATTACAATTTTCAAGAATAATTGAAAAAGTATGTTGTTCATAATAATCAATGGTTTTATCACTATCTAAAAATCTACTTGGTGTTTCTTTTGAAATTACATTTTGATTATTATTTTTTTTATTCATTTCAGCTTCTACTTTTTTCCAACTGGCACCATAACAATATACTTTCATATATTTCGCAATATTTTGGACAGCAATAGCACGTTTATAATCATTTGCTTCTAAAAGAGTATCATTAATCTTATAATTATTTTTAAAATCACGATTTTCAAGTAAAATACAAGCACTTGGTATCTTTTCTTTATGTGTAATTAATTTCATATCATTTTCATTATTAAAATCATAACGATGAATAAATGGGAAATATATGGTATTTTCAGAACGTACTTTAAATAAATCTGTCCAATAAGTCATAATAATATCAAAATTATTTTCTAAAAATTGTTTATCCCATTGTGCTTGATGACGAATATTTGGCGATTCAATTGTATATAATATTTTATATAAATCTTTTCGTTCTAAAATAGGTTTAGGTAATGTATTATAATCACACATATGAATCCATATAATCGACCCAGATGGAATAAAAGGTGTTGTGTACGCATTTTTAATATGTAATTTAGCACCTAAAGTATCAAATAAATTTAATTGCCATTGTTTATAAGCAATAGAATTCATAGAAGTATCTTTTGAATAAGAATAAATACGTTGTATCATTCGTTCTGTTTGTTTTTGGTCAAAATGGATTAAAAAAATAGTGGGTAATGTAACAATATCACGTTTTTTATATAATTCAAACATTTTAGAATTGCCATTTTTAAATAATTCAGCACTTACACCTTTACCATCTTCAATGGTTCGATATACTAAAGTATCTTTCTTTGTACAAATATACTTTTTAAAATTCGACATTAAAATACGTCCAAACATTCTATCAGGATCATTATCATTATATTGCGCTTGTTTATTCCAAATATGACATACTTGTTTAACAATTTCTGATTTTATAAAATAACAATTTGTATCAATTAAATAACTATTTGGATTATAAAAAACATGATTTAAATAACCAAGTGATTCACAATAATCAGTACAAACAATTTTATTATTTTTATCACAAATTGCACGTAATGAATAAATCCAATCATAATCATTTTCTTTCATCATTTTTACAAAAGTTAATATATGGTCACTTTTCATAAAATTATCATCATCTAAAAAAATGATATATTTACCATTTGCAAATTGTGGAATTGCCGAATAAATTTTATGTCCTTTATAATTATTTTCACCACTTCCAAAAGGAATATTAAAAATATATCTTTGTACACCTTTTTTTTCGTGTACCTGATTAATAATTGTATTTACTTGAGTAGTATGTATAGGAGCATTATCTACAACAATAAAATGTTCAATTGTAAAATCACTATTTAAACCATCTTGTTCATTGATAGATTTAAGTAAATCCTTTAAATAAGGAGACCCAATCGTAGGTGTAACAATTGTAATAAGCATTTATAAGAAATCTTTATAAGAAACCTACGGTTTCTTATGAACTTCCCTTTATATTGAAAAATTGGGAACCTAAGGTTCCCAATTACCCTCCTCTTTTATTTATTTGTTAATAAAATATTAATTTGTTAACAAATAAGTTTTCCGAACATTGTTTCAAATCACATATAAAGAAACATATATTTAATTTTTAATAATATAAATTCTTAACATTTTTATTGAAACATTGTTCGGAATATATTTATATTTATAAATTATAAATTGTAAATAATAAATTATTTTTTCATAATATAATAAGATTTTGTTTTACTAAATCCATTAAAAGTCGTTGCCGCTGCTGTAGTATAAGCTCCGAAATGTTTGACAAATACTGTTTCACCAATTGCCAAATCAGGTAATAAAAATGTTCCACATGTATCAATTGAATCACAACTTTGTCCAAAAACAGTTGATTCATATAATTTCCCATCACGTTCATTATAAGGCATAATTGTTGGTTTTGCGTGGTCAAAATAAATACAATTAAACGAACCATAAACACCATCATTTAAATAATAACGGAAACTTTTTTCGCCATTTTCTTTATTTATATGTTCTTTTTTACTAATAATATTTAATACAAGTGTATGAGAATTACCAACCATAAAACGACCGGGTTCTGCAATAATTTCAACATTCATATCTTTAAAATATGTTTCAATAGCTTTATTTATTACTTTTGCTACATCTACAAAAGTATATTTATTCTCTTTTTCATTCTTAGTTCCTAAATAAACCTGAATGTTCATATCATTTTCATCACATTTAGTGTCTATTGAACAACTTCTACATTTAACTTGAATATCATTTTCTTTTATTAGTTCATTTTCTGAATCAGACGATTCTGAATCACTTTCTTCATTTTCATCATTATCACAAGCAAATCCTCCACCAATATCTAACATATTCATATTAAATCCATATTTCATACCAATATCAAAAGCTCTACGAGCATCAATAATAGCATTTTTATAAGTATCAATATCTTTACAATTTGAACCAATATGATAAGAAACACCACAAATATTTAATGATGATGCTTTAGCTAATTGATAAATTTCATCAAGTTCATCAAGAGAAGCACCAAATTTGCAACTGAATTTACAAAGTGATTTAGAATCATCCACTTTAATACGTACTAAAAGTTTAGCTTTAGGATGATATAATTTAATTTTATATAATTCACTTACATTATCAAAAGTAAGCAAATCTACATCTTCAGAACGAGCATATTTAATATGAGAAGATGCTTTACAAGGATTTGCAAAAATAATCCGGTCTGGGGTTACTCCTAATGATAATACTTGAGAAATCTCTTCTTTAGAAGCACAATCAAAATTACATCCTAAATGACTTAACATTTTAATAATAACACTATTTGGATTACATTTTACAGCATAATGGGGTTTAATATGTGGTAAATGTTCAACCCATAAATGATATTGTTTCATAATTTTTGTTAAATCAACAATATAAAAAGCATTATCATTATCATTACATTCAAGAAAGTTTTGAATTACATCATAAATATCTTTGTGTTCATCAAAAAGTTTAACATGATATTCTTGTAAAAATGTCATTAATTCGGAAACATCAAAATTTTCATTTTCTTTTACCATTTTTTATAAGAAACCTACTGTATAAGAAACCTACGGTTTCTTATGAACTTCCCTTTTATATTTAAAAATAGTTTAAAAAATAATTTGTTAAAAAATATTAATTTGTTAACATTTTTTTCCGAACATTGTTTTAAATCATATATAAAGAAACATATATTTATTTTTTTAGAATATAGTTTCTTAACATTTTTATTGAAACATTGTTCGGAAAACAATTATATTTATTTTTTTAAAAAATTACTATTTAAAAAAAAATAATAATATATTAAAAAAGAAAAGATTATTAGGAACTAGTTCTCAATATAAAGGGAAGTTCATAAGAAACCGTAGGTTTCTTATTCTTATAAAAATGATTTTAGTAATTCCGCTATTTGACACACTTATAAAATATGCATTTATTTTAGGTGTGTCATTATATTCATATGGTATATCATATATATTTATATTAAAAAATATGTTTAGTATATTATCACTATTAAATATATTTGTTTTTGTATTTACATTTTTTAAAAGTAATTATTTTTCATTATTATGGGATTCTTTTATTTATTCACTTCTTTTTTCTAATTTTTGTTCATTTATTATATTTGTTGTAACATTTGGATTTTTAACAATGTGTGATATCAATAATTATATTGATAATCACGATATTATTAAAATTCCATTAGCAAATATGACGACTCCCAAAGGGTCGTTGCTACTTTATGCATTTAATATGCCAGTAAAGTTGACTTATATGACGTTTCAACAATTAGATGGTACTTATCATATTACATTAAATAATGAATTTGAAAATAAAATAAATATTTATCAATATATTAAAAATTATATAAATAAAATATTAGATAAAAAAGAAAAAAATGATCCACAAAATAATAGTGATGATATATTAGATGAAGATTGGAAAAAAGTAATAAGTCAAAAAGAAAAGAGTAAAAAAGAAGAATAAATTATTTAATTCAAAAATGCAATTTTTTATATAAATTATAATTAGTTATATAAAAATAAAAAATGTTTGATTTTTGTTATGTTCATCGTCTTTTACCATCAAAAATATTTATGTCATCTTTTGTTGCCTTTATCATATTAAATATTATTGAAAATTATATACATTATAATATTGGTCGCAACCGTGAAAAAGAAGAATTTATATCATTATCAATGCCCACAAGAAAAGATTGGACGAAAATAATAATTATTATGATTATTTTTGCAATATTACAAGGAGCTTTTACAATGTTTTTAAGTAAATTTATATAAGGAACCGCTTCGGTTCCTTATGAACCTCCCGCTATAAAATATTTTTTTAATAAATAATAATTTGTTAAAAATAATAATTTATTAAAAATAATAATTTGTTAAAAATAATAATTTGTTAAAAAATAAGGGAAAGGTACGGAAAACCGTAGGTTTTCTGTAAGGGAAGTTCATAAGAAACCGTAGGTTTCTTATATATAAAGGAGTTCGTTATAGGTATATATAAGTTATATTTTTATTTAACTGTTAACAAAAATGGAATTTATTTCACAAGACCAAATGATGTCTCCGCAAACATTCAGCTCGAATGAGCCAAGAATGACCTGTGATCTTATTCACGAGTGTGGTGAAGAAATGGATGGAATGATTGAAATCCTTAAAAACCTTAAAAATAAACACAATCAAGATAAAGAATCTGAAACATACAAAATGATTGAAAAAGCAATTATTGATTTAACAAATGTTACAATTACCGAAAATGGTGATAAAGCATATAAATCTTCAATGAATGCTTTAGTAGATCTTTATTACAAATCTCTTCGAAATGTAAATGAAAATGAACTTCGTACTCTTTTTAAAAGTGCTTATGTTGAAAATGCTTATCTAACGCGTCGTATGATTGCATATATTCGTGATATTCGTGGTGGTAAAGGTGAACGTCACATTGGTAAGATTCTTCTAGAAGAGCTTGCTAAAGCTGATATGAATGCGCTTCGTAATAACGTACTAAAGTATTTCGATACATACGGACGTTGGGATGATGGTCTACTTTTTGATAAAGCTCAATATGAAGCAGATAAAGTTATTGAAAGGCGCAGAGCAGAAGAAGAAAAGATGCTTAAAGAACGACTTAAACAAAATCTTCAAAAGAAAAATAAAAATAATACTTTCGAAGCTCTGAATCGTGATGATAAAAAAGGTCAAGTTTATAAAAAATATTCTGATGAACTTCTGGATGTTTATGTTGAAAGTGTTGTAGCTCAACTTTATAATGATATTCAATCAATGAATGATGGTAAAAGCATTTCTCTTTGTGCCAAATGGGTTCCAAGTGAAAAAGGCGCACATGGATATGTTTATAAAAAGATTGCGAAAACTTACGGAATGAATTATGCTGATTTCCGTAAACAAGTTCTTTCACCTCTTCGTGCGAAATTAAATATTCATGAAACTAAACTTTGTAATAAAGATTATGTTCACATTGATTATGAACAAGTACCAAGTGTAGCAATGAATAAACATAGTAAAGCTCCAAGTGCGAAAGGTAGAAAGTATCATAACAATAGTGCTAATGCTTTTATGCGAAATGACAAAGAACGTTTTATGGAATACAAAAGTAAAGTAGTGAAAGGTGAAGCAAAAGTAAATGTAAAGGCACTTTTCCCTCATCAAATTGTTCAACATTATTATAATCCAGATACTCATAGACAAGTCATTACAAAGGATGATTTAGTGGAAGGGCAATGGAAAACAATGGTTGAAGAAATGCGAAATATTGGAGATTTATCTGAATCACTTGTGCTTGCTGATGTAAGTGGTTCAATGGATGGAATGCCAATGTTAATTTCGTATACAATGGGTATTCTTATTTCATCTATTGCGAAATGTGAAGTTTGGAAAGATGTTGTACTTACCTTTGAATCGCAACCACGTCTTGTAAAAGTAAGTGGTGAAACACTTTATGAGAAAGTAAATTCAATTCGTTCTGCTCCTTGGGGAGGAAGTACTGATTTTATGGCAGCGCTAAATGTGATACTGGAAATGGCAATTAAATACAAACTAAATCAGGATGATCTTCCAAAACGTATTATTGTTGTATCCGATATGCAATTTAATGTTGCGGATCATAGTGCGAATAATGGTTCATTTGAAGTAGCAAAAAAGAAGTTTGAAACTGCTGGATATGTTCTTCCTCAAATGGTATTTTGGAATGTACGTTCAACAGATACTGTTCCAGTAATGAGTGGTATTTCTGGAGTATCACTTGTAAGTGGATATTCGCCAAATGTGCTTAAATCAGTACTTTATAATACAACAGTTACACCAGAAGAAACAATGATGAATGCGATTATGGATCAAAGATACGATTTAATTCAGTAGGAACTACAACATGTTAAGATTCCTACGCAATAAATTTTATACTTATTTGTTGCTTAAATAATATTCGTATAAATTTATTAAATAAAATACTAAAATATTATATAAATTATAATATTTTAAAAATAAAAAATGAATCATTCAATGATTATGAATATGATTGAAAATAAAAGTAATATATTAATAACAGGAGGATGTGGTTTTATTGGTTCCAATTTTATCAATCATTTATATGATAAATTGTATCAAAATCATTTAGAAAAATCTGATTTATATCAACTTAAACCAAATTTCCATATTTATAATATTGATGCTTTATATTATTGTGCCTCAACAAATAATGTACGTGAAAACGTTCGAAATTCTGGTCATTATACATTTATTAAAGGAAATATTAGTTCATATGATTTAATTTCTCATATTTTAGAAGAATACAAAATTGATACCATTATTCATTTTGCTGCTCAATCTCATGTAGATAATTCTTTTGAAAATTCTCTTCAATATACTCAAGATAATATACTAGGAACACATACATTATTAGAAGCTACACGAAAATATATGAATCAAAACCAAAATATATTTAAACGTTTTATTCATATTTCAACAGATGAAGTATATGGAGAATCAATGTTAAATGATGAAGAAGATAAAAAAGATGAACAATCCATATTATGTCCAACAAATCCATATGCTGCAACAAAAGCAGGTGCTGAGCTTCTAGCTAAATCATATTATTTTTCATATAAAATGCCAATTATTATAACGCGTTCAAATAATGTATATGGACCTAATCAATATCACGAAAAGTTAATACCACGATTTATTAAGTTATTAAAGGAAAATGAAAAGGTAACAATACAAGGTAATGGGGATAATGTGCGGTCTTTTTTACATGTAAATGATGTATCAAATGCAATATTATTAATATTAGAAAAGGGAATGATTGGTGAAATTTATAATATAGGAGGTGATGATGAAGATGAATATACAGTATTACAAGTAGCACATTTATTAATTAAAATGATTAAAAATACGAATGAAGTTGCGGATTATATAAGATATGTAGATGATAGACCATTTAATGACAAACGCTATTATATATCAAATGATAAGGTTAAAAATTTGGGATGGAAAAAGAGTATAGATTTTATAAATGGTTTAGAAGAATTGTGTAATTTAGAAAAATTATCTTAAAAACGGTGTACTTTATGATATGAGGAAGGATAACCTCTATAAACAATCCTTTTTATATATAAAATAAAATAATATTTTTATTTTGTATTTTTATATATTGAATAATAATCTCATATAAAATAATATTTTTTATTTGTTTTTTTTTATATATTGAATAATAATGTCATATAAAATAATATTTTTTATTTTTTTATTTTGTAGCAAATGTATAAAAATTAACAAAAGCACGGAAAATATCAAACATAAAACTATTCATATACATTAGTTCAGTTTCACCTTCACGGCGAGGACCATAATAAAGCTCAATAATTCTCATACGAGCTTCATTATCATTTCGTTCTGTAGCAGACATTTCATTACAAAATGAAATAACAGTTCGTCGAACATTTGTATAAAAAAGAGTTCTATTCTTTACATCATTTTCAAATAATTCTTGAATAGATTTTCCGAAAATACGATGTTTTGAATGTCTCAAATTTCTTTCACGATCAACTAATAGTTGAGGAAGTTGTTCACAAACTTCTTTCATACTACAATTACCATTTGGTGTAACTAATGCTTTGCGTTCAAAAACAGTATTAGCTTCTCGACCCGCATAAAAGATATAAAAACCTTCATTTTTACCATTTATTTCTGTCTTCTCACCTCGTTTCATACTTTTAGGTATCTTATCGTGTTCAAAGACAAAATTCGAAGGTACATAAGTACGAGAATTCGTATTGTGAGATATAACAGATTGTGTTGTTGAATTCATAACACTACTTTTTTCAGAAGAATCTGAAACAGTAGATGATAAAATACTACTAGCTTTCATACGCTTTTCTTCCTCAACTTTTTCGGCAAATCGCTTGTTTAAAATTGGAGGTGGAGTAGAAGGTACAAAAGTAAAAGGAGTTTCATCTATAATACGTTTACGTGCTTCTTCTTCCAAAGCTCGTTTAGCACGTTGAAGTTCAAATGCTTCCATTCTTTCTTTTTTATATTTTTCTTCATCGAAATCTGTATCAACATCACGCCATGATGGGTGAGGTCGAGTATCACAATAATTGTCATATGAAACCGAATCTAAAATAATTAGTTCATCTTCCCATTCAAGTCGATAAAGAGCAGAAAAAGCAGAAAAAAAAGGAATTAGTACATAATTCATATATAAACCAATATTATCAATATCCATATACTTAATAGCCTTTGAAATATTTTTCTGACTCAAAATAGTTAAACTATTCATTGACATAACCATATTTTTAGTTGCTACACAAGCTTCAAGATTTGTATATTCATAATATAATGAAGATTGTTCATCCTTAATTTGTAGTAAGGAACCAATATCAAAAATATTTCTACTATATTTCATATTTCTTTTATTCAATGATTTATTAATAAATTCAAAATAAAATGTAAAATAACGATAATTAATATCATTATTCGCAATAAAATCTTCGTGATAAATATTATTTATCAAAGCTTCAAAAGCTTCTTCAATAAATTGTGATGTATTTTCATCTTCTTCAAATGACTGTACGCCTTGGAATACCCAACTTTTTTTCTTTTCTTCGCTTATCATGTAAAATAATTCATGAATACCATCTATTGTTTTATAGGACGGATATTCATAATCATCATTTAGATTATTCCAAGATGGATTAAGTATGAATAGAACATTTCGCAAATACGAGTTTTTGATTAAATTCTCAAATTGAGGTTGTTCAAGTTGTTCGTTAAAGTCATATTTGTATTTATAGTATAAATATGATGTATATTGACGAATAGAACCAATAAATTGGTCTAGAAACTTTTTAACCTTTGTAAAAGAAACCATTTCACGGTCTTCTTTTTCAATTGCAGAACTAATTGGTGTATTTAGTGTACGGTTATTTTCTAAATTTTCAGTATTTATTGTTACTTTTGAAGTAACAACTTTTTCTTTCTTTGACTTCTTTGAATGATTGTTTCGCATTATTTTCAGTATAAAAAATCAATATATAACGTAAAGTTATTTTAATGATTCAATATTATATAAAATGCAGAAACTTCTCAGGAAAAAAAATCTGATAAAAAGTACGCTTTAAAAAAATATAATGAATAAAAATCAGTATATCTTTTTATGTATTTTCTTTTATTTATAATATAATTCTTATCTTTTAAATAATAAATTTTTTATTTTTGTTAACAAATAGTTTACGTTTATAAATTTATAATTTATAATTTTTATTTTATAATTTTTATTTATTCATAAAAATAAGTTACGTTCATATATTTACAATTCTTTTTCTTCTATTTCTGGATGTATTATTTTTTTATTTTTACAAAAATTATATAAATTTTGAATAACAATAAATGGAGAAGCAAGAATAGTCCCAATAATAATTACTGGAATAAGTCTAAATTTGCTTTCTTCATAATATTGATTAACATTTCGTTCAATACGTTCTTGTTTAATACTTTCATAAAATTTATCTTCTTGAGATTTAGTAACTTTTATTTGTTTAGTAGCATAAGATGATTTTTTATCATCATAATTATTTATTTTACGTTTATTCATTTTAATAAAATAGAATAGTTTATATTTATAAATAATTGTTTTATATATATTTATTTATAAAAATCATTTTTTTTATTTAATATAAAATATATAAAAATGTATAAAAATAAAAAGTATGTATAAAAATAAAAAGTATGTATAAAATGTCTTTACACACTTTTCTTTTTATTTATTTTAATCACTAATTTTGTAGGATTATTTTCTTCTTTTATTTTTATATTATTTTCTTTTACTTTAATACTTGTTTCTTTTGATTGAATATCTTTAATTTTAATAGTACGTGTAATTTGACCAGTAGTAATATCTTTTGTTTTAATAACTTGTTTCTTCACATTTTGTTCTTCTTTTTCTTTTTCACGTTCAATTCGAATTTTAAATGTATTTTTAATATTATCATTCTTTTCCATACCTAATTCAATAAGTACTTCAGAATCTGTAAAATCCATATTATATCGTTCTTTTAAAGCCCACGAAATTGTTTTTACAAATTTATTTTGATCACACGGTTCTTCAACACACATTTCTTCAAATCCATATTTATTACTAATTATTCCTCCTTTACCTAATAATTTACTCTTTTCTTCTAAAGAAAGATCTTTAACTTTGTAAAAAGTTTCTTTCGTTTTTGGCGGTTTTGGAATATTTATTTTCATTCCATAACGCTTTCGTAAGGCAATTAAATCAGCAATACCTCGTGGACGATTTCTCATCGAACGTCGTATAATATCTTGACTTAAAATTGTACTTTTAATACCAAGATAATACATATGATGTCTTCCAAAAGCATAAATTTCTTCCCACTTTCGTACTCCAGTACTATATGTTTGTCCATATTCTTGAGCCCATTTATCATAATATTCTTCATAATATTCACGACGTAACTCTTTATCTTGTGTATGAATGTAGCTAAAGTCATAAATACCTTTACTATTTTCATTTTTATGTAAATCATTTTCGTGAAGTTCATAAGTACGAAGCATTTGATGAAAAGATTCATCATCTTCTTTACAAAAAATCATAAAATCAAAATCATTATTTGCTCGATGGCCTAAAAAATAAAGAATCGTTGAACTATAAAATAATGTTCGATGACGATCTTTAATAGAAACATATTTTTGTATATTTGTTAAAAAGTTATTCATTTTATCCCAACATTTTTTATTATCACTTTTTAAATAAAACTTTAAATCTTGTTTTTCTAAAAAATCAAGTGAATTTTTATTAAAAAATAAGGAAGCACAAATCCATTGTTCTTCTTCATTTTTTGGAAGATATAATAAATAATCTTTATTTGCTTCTTCTTTCATATTATAGAAATTAGTATTTATTTTTCGAGGTAATAATATAACTATACTTACTTTTATCATTTCATTATTTTCGATATCTTTAAAATCAGTAAAATATGTACTATAACTATCAAAATAATTTAGATAGTCATTAATATGATTTAATTGATGTCTATAATATAATAATTGATAAAAAGCATTGATTATATTATTTTTTGATAATTCAATTTCTTTAATACCATATAAAATATAATCTTTTTGATACTTTTCTTTGTAAAAGTCGTTAAAAGCACTTTTTTTGTCTTTATTAAAAAGAATAAAAGTGTGTAAATCCGAATATATACGAAATGCATTTAAAAACAAATCATCTTCTTCTTCATTAAATATTGTAATCACATTACCTTTTGTTAATTTATTTTTTAAATAAATTTTTGTTAGTTCATTTTTACATTTTAAATCACTATAATTATTTTCAATACCAACTAATAAATCAATTGGTTTAGTAATTAACATTTTTAATTTATTAATGTAAAAAAATAATGATTTACGTTATATGTAATTTATACAATCACTTTTTTACTTTATTTAAAAAAATAATCATTTTTTTTATATTTTTAAAAAAAAATATTTTTTTTTAAAAATTTATTTACGTTATATGATTATAAAAAAATTGATTATATAATATATATATAAATTTATATCACATTTATTCAATAATAAATTTCATTTCAATGAATCAAATTCATACTGAATTTAATGAAAAGATGGATGATAATTCGATAGAAAATGAAAGTATAATAAATGATATTGTTGAAGATATTTATGAAAATATAGATTCTAAAAAAATTGAGTCTATTTTTGAAAAATCATATTTTTCATTTTTAGATTTTGTCATTAAAGATATAATCATTGATAAATCGTATGATAAAAATAAAAATATTAATAAATATAGCAAATTATATATGAATTTACTTTATGATATAATATATACAAAAGCTTCATATAATGAAGAATTATTAAATGATTTTATTTATGATGAAGATGGTAATTTTTATGAATATTACAAAAATTATACATCTTCTATAAATATAAATGTTATATCTACTCTAAATGAAATTCATAGTGAATTAGAATCTATATATATTACACAAGAAAATATACATATTTTACAAGATTATGTTAACAAATTTGCACATTTATATATTCTATTATCAAATGAAAAATAAAAAAATATATAAATCTTCCATCATGTAAATAAAAAATTAAAAAATTATAATAAAAATATAATATATAAAATAAAAAATTATATCTTAAAAATTAACTTGAATACCATAATTTTGATATAACATTTTTTTAGCATTATATTTATATACATCTACATAATGAATATCTTCTTGTACTTTATTATATAATAACATATACTCTTCTTTATGTTCATCATAACGTAAAATCATACTTTTAAATAAATCTTTAAATTTTTGATGATTTTCATAAATATTTGATAATATATTTTCCATATAATATACATAATGTGTATTATATATTAATTTCTCAAGTTGAAAACTTAATGTATTAATATTTGAACAATACATATATAATTCTTGATACATTTCATTAAAATCATCATAAACATTATTCATTAATCGTTTCCAATCTTCAATAAGTGGAATATTATCATCTAAATTAAGATGATTTACAACAGAATCAATTAAATGTTCAAAATCTTTTTCTTTCTGAATACAAAAAGTATCACGTTTTGGATGAATATGTGTACAATCTTCAAAATGACATCCCTCATCTTTATATGGAATAAAAAATGTATCAAATTTACATATATTTAAACGTTTACGTTCAATGTGTAATTTGTAACATCTTTTATTTTTACAATGAATATCATCTATACAAAGAGAATGATTCTCATTTGTTTTCATTTGTCTTTTATTTAACATTTTTAAATATTTTAAATATATATTTATATTTAAAATTATATCTTCATATTTTTTGAAAATAAATAAATCACTTTTTTATAATTATTAAAATAATTATTTACGATAATAATAAATCACTTTTTATTTTGTTACTTTATAACTTTTCACCTTTTCTAATAAATCTTTTGCTTCCACATTATTTTGAAAATGTTTACGTACTGGTTCAATAATTGAATTAATTGCTTTTGCTAAACTTGGTTTAACTACACTTGGGTGTAACACTTTATTTTTATAATCTTCCTCAAAATTCTCAAAATCTTCATATTTCTTTATTAAATTTCCTTCTTTATTAAATACTTCAAAATAACCATAATATCCAAATACTATATGTTTAATATAATCTACTACTGGATTTTTATCAAAATCTTCGTCTCCTTCTGGACAATATGCCCCTTTTATTTTTCGATTTACATCTGCTTCACTATCTTCCATAAATATTGCCGAATCTGGGTCACTTTTTGACATTTTCTCTTGGTCTTTCTTCAAACCCATTATCATATGATGTGATAATATAATGGGTTTGTGACGGATTTTTGGTTTTGTCATATCACAATATTCTCGTGCTAACATATTTACTTTTCGTTGGTCCATACCAAGCTGACAAATATGCGCTTTTAAGAAAAATATATCTGCTGCTTGCATACACGGATAAAAAATTTGAGCACTCGACATATTATCTCCATCTTCACTTCGCCCCATAATTGTACAACATCGTTTAATTCGGGATACATTATTTAAACGCGCTATTTCCATTACACGTCCCCAATACTCTGCTGGACGAGCATTGATTTCATCACTTGCCCATAAAAACTCTACATGTTCCAAATCCATACCAACTGCTTTCCAAATTTCAATCATATATTTCCCAACAGTTCTAATTTTTTCAAGGTTTCCATCCATTTTATTATTTAATTGAGCAAACCAATCTGCTACCCAAAAACGGAATTTACATCCTGCGCGTGTCATTTTATTTGTATTAATGACTCGCAATATACCTTGACCAATATGCATCCGACCACTTGGTTCAAAACCATCATAAGCAATGGGTTGTTCAACTTTATCAAATAAAGAACATAATTCTTCTTCTTGAATACACTCTTCACCAATGGAACGTACTAAATCATATTTTTCTTGATTATTCATTTTTATAAAATATATATATACTTTTATAAAAAGTTCTTTATATTTAAAAATATAAAAGATAAAATAATGATTTAGTTAAAAAGTTTATTTAACATTTTTTCTCCACGTAAAAAATAAAAAGTATAAATAACATAGGTTACTATTATTCCAATGACAATATCAATTGAATAATGATTTCGTGATGATAATATAAAAATATTCATTAAAATAAATAAAGCTATTAAAGTATGTTTCATCATTTTTGAAGTAAATAATTGATATTTATAAACAAATAATAAAATTAATAATGCTCCTGAAATATGTCCTGAAAATAATAAATCATTACAACTTCCAACCATTATACTAAATGTACATTTATTTGAAGAATCGGGTAATAATGTTAATGAAAATAATAATGAACGAATTATTTGTATCAATGCTAATAATATAATAAAGTTGTAAAAAATAGATATATTTCGTTTTTTATAAAATAAATAAATAATAAGTAACACAAAAAATATCATTATTATTTCCGAAATATAGATTGAATATTGATTATATGGTATGATTGAATGTAAAGTATCATATAATGGACGTTCTTCATAATTTTGATAATATACTAATGATTGATGATATATATGCTTTTTACAATAAGAAAGTATATAAACAACAGTAATATAAATAAATAATATTGAAAAAAAGAATAGTGTACTTTCATTATTATTTTTAATAATAAATAAACGATGTAGTATATTTTTATAAAAACTATGAAAAGCTATAAATAATACACTTAATAGAATCATAAATATTGAAAAAAATAATATTACATAATAATCAAGTATTTCTTTCATTTTTAAATAATATATTTTTAAATAAATAAAATATTATAACTAAATAATAATTTAACGTAGTTAAATTATACAATATCTATTGTTAAAATAGAAATAAATATAAAATTATAAAAAAAGAAAGTATAAAAAAGTAAAAATGAAATTAAATAAATCGATTCTTTTAACAAATTCGTTTTTTTTAACCAACGCATTAAATTATAATTATTATATGTTAGCACTCCAAAATTGGTGTGAAAATCCTAAATCACATTATCAAATTCACGGTTTATGGCCCCAATATAATGCTACATCATGGCCAGAAAATTGTGCTGGGTCACCATATGTTGAAATAAGTGATGTATCATTATTGGATGAAATGTATGCTAATTGGGAAAATTGTAATAATCCAGAATCTTCTTTATGGAATCACGAATATACCAAACATTTAACTTGTATTATGTCACAATATCCTAATAAATATACTCAAAATGAATTATTTCAGTTAACAATTGATTTATTTCAATCTATCAATCCATTGGATTATTGTGTAAATGGAGAAAGTGATTGTAATGCTTGTTTTGATTTAGATTTTCATTTAATCAAATGTCCCGAATAATAAAAATAAAGTAAACATAACTTATTTTATTCGAAATATTATATAAATATAAAGTTTATATAATAAATAATTTTATAAAAATGATTGGATTATGTGTTTTAACCATTGGAATAGTATTAGGTTCATTAGGAATTGCAAATTCCATAAATTCATTACAAAATGTAATACTAATGAATAATATGAGAAAAGAGTTAGATAATGTGAAAAAAGAATTATATTCAAAAAAAATAAATCATTCATTTTATTCTAACATTTGATTTATATAAATTTTAAGTATATTTGATTCTAAATCGTAATTATGTATATTATTTTTAATATCTTTAATTGTTTCTTTTTGAATATTGATATTATTAATATATAAATCCAAATGATTTATATATAAAATTCGCATATGATTATTTTTAATATTCATAAGTATAAATGATACAATAAGATTTTTATCTTTATTATATAAAATATAATAATCAGAAATATGTTTATATATATTTATATCAAAATGATTCATTTTTATAAAAATAGTTAATAATCAATATTTTATAATTTCTTTTATTAAACTTTATTTATATATTTTATTTAATTCATTTTTTATTTAATTATTTTTATAACGTAAATAAATATATATAAAAAAATGATTTTTATAAAATAAATATTTTATAAAACGTATTATTAAAAATATATTTAAGTAAAATGCCAAATTATACTCAAAATTCTCTTGTAATTCGTGGTGATCCTAAAGTATTAAAATATTTTTATGAACGTAACCGCGTTACAGAAGAAGATGTAGAAATTTTAGGTAGTGATGAATATATTGTAACAGAACTTTCATTTGAAAAATATGTATCTAATATTACAAAAAATCCAATTATAGAATATGTTAAAAATAATTATACACCTAAAAAAAATGATAAGATTGAAGATAATGATACTTTAATGAATAGTTTATTTTCAACTATTGTACATAGTAATTTAGAACTTATTTTTTGGGGAACAAAATCAAATGCGATTGAACCAACTGTTTATTTAGAAGATATTGAAAATGGAAGTATTAAGTATACATTTGATACAGCTTGGACACCGCCTAATAAATGGTTAATTTATATATCAAAAATATTTAAAAATTTAGAATTTGTAAATACATATTCTTTAGAAGATGAAGGTTATGATATTCAATATGAATATTTATATAAAAATGGTGTAGAAAGTGAAATTCGTCAATATAAATTATCAGATATTGAAATTGAAGAGTATGGTATAAAAAAATTACTTAAAGAAATATTTTTAATTCTTGAAAGTGAAACATATACTTTTGAAGAAATTGAAGAAAATATAAAGTATGATTTCAAAACATTTTCTATAAAGTTTATTGAAAAAAATGATATAAATGAACTATTTACTCATTTATATGAACATAATGATAAATTAAGTGATTTCATTGAATCAAATTTTGATTCTTATATAAAATATAATGAATTACTAAATCATTGCTTTATTGATATTATGAAACTTGAAAATATCGTATCATACTCTCAACTTTTTGAATAAAAAATTATATATACAATAAGTATTATAAGTGTTTGCCCAAAAAAAATTGATTTTATATAAAAATAAGGATATAAAAGATACAAAATATTATAAATTATTATTTTTACATATATAATAATTAAGTAAAAATGCCAAATTATTCACGTAACGAATTAATTATTTATGGTTCATCGGATGAACTAAAATATTTTTATGAACGTAACCGTGTTTCAGAAGAAGATGCTAAATATATGGAAGATACTTCTGTATGTGAGCTTTCTTTTGAAAAATGTGTACCACGTTCCATTACAAAAGTAATGGTTCATTTTATGAAAGAAAAATATAATGTAAAATCAAATGATTGGGATGTAATGTGTGCTATTTGGGGAACTAAATGGGATGCTTGGGACTCAATGGTTAATTTAGATGAAATAAATAATGAAAATAATTCACATATTAAGTATTTATTTAATACTGCATGGTCTTATCCTGAAAATTGGCTAATCACTATTTCACAAATCTTTCCAAAACTTACGTTTAAAATTAAACATTCAAATGAATGTGATGGATATGATAAAACACATATTGACCAATTTAATAATGGTGTTAAAACCAATATTGAAACATATAGTGCTGTATTGCGCTGTATTGAAGAAAATGGCGGTGCTGAAAATATTGTCAATATGATTATTGAATTTTTTCAAAATGATGGAATTTGGATTACATATTGTAAAACGTATTTAAAAAAAAATAAAGATAATGATTGTAATAATCAATTATTCTATGAGTTAACACAATTGATAGATGGGTTTTTATATGAAAAGGAATTACATCCTTCATTATATACAAATAATGAATTATGTAATCTTTTTGCTAATAAAGTGAAAAATATGTAATTATTACCTAAAACACGGTTACTTTCTGCTTCATTTACATATGATGAATAAACTAATAAAATAAAAGATATATAAAAAATTGATTTTATTTAAAAATAATTATATAAAATCTATCAAATATTATAAAACATTAATTATTAAATAATTTAGCAAAGATGCCGAATTATATACATAACAAGTTAACAGTATATGGTTCATTTAATGAACTAAACTACTTTTATGAACGTAACCGCGTTACTGAAGATGATATGAAATATATGAATTATGATTATAGTACACAACTTTCTTTTGAAAAATCTGTTTCACATTCTATTTTCAATGTAATAAATTCTTATATTCAAGAAAATTATATTGTAAAAAATAATACAAAATTAGCTTTACTTGTAAATCTTGATAAAAATATGGTTACAAATGATTTACTGTATCATATTTGGGGAACCAGTTCAAATGCTCTTGATGTAATTGTCGATTTAGAAAAAATCAATCACGGATTTATTAGCTATACATTTAGTACTGAATTTGGTTCGCCACATAATTGGCTAATTTGTGTTTCACAAATGTTTCCAAAACTTACATTTCAAATTACATATTCCGATGAATATGATAATCATGAAGAAGTACATGTATATACTTTCAAAAATGGTATTAAAACCGAAGTTGAAGTATATAATGCTGTAATACGTTGTATTGAAGAAAATGGCGGTATTGAAAATGTAGTAAATATGATTATTGAATATTGTAATAATAATAATATTATGATAAATGATTATAGTGATAATGTACATAAAGAAGTTAGTTGGATTATTTATTGTAAAAAAAATATTGCAGAAAATAAAGGTACAGATGGATACGAAAATGAATTAGTATCTGATTTGTTAGGACATATTGATGACTTTTTAGATGAAAAAGATTTACATCATTCACTTTATACAAATAGTGAATTATGTATACTTTTTGTTGAAAAAGTGAAGAATATGTAAATGTTATATTATATAACGTAAATAAAAATATATTATAAATAAAAAATTTAAATCTTATTTTTATAAAATTAATTAGTATAAGATATATTATTCAGAAGTTGATTACAATAAAATGAGTTCTACTAAAGCTAAAAAGAGTACTACCAGTACTTCTAATAGTTCAATTATGAATAGTTCAATTGCTACAAATTCTACTTATTCAGACTATTCCGATTCTGAATCGGATTATGATGATGAGATTGATTATGAAACTTACACAGGCTCTACTAAGAATAGAGTAATCAGGAGCAATGATAATTATTACCGAGGTCCTGTAGGTAAGGTTCGTATGGGCAAAGGAAAGTAAATATGTATAACGTGAACTATTTTATATAAAAATTTAATTATTTTTAATATAAAGAATATATTATAAAAAAAGATATAAAACACTTTATTATATAAAATGTTAAATAATACAATTTCTATCATTTTTACATTTATTCAAAAATTCCGTTCAAAAGAACCACTTATCCTTTTAGGACGATGGAAAATTGATAATTGTAATATAAAAATGAATAATAAAATTGATTATTCAAATGAAGACCATTGTGGAACTTGTGTAAATAATAAATTTTTTGTTAAAAAATAAAAATAAGTTTATATAGATTATATATTTTCTAAAAATAAAATAAAAGATTATAAGTAAAAATGAGTTTAGTATATATTGAATTAAAAGTAAGTGGTAATGAAAAATTATTAACAAAATTTTATAATGATAATAAAATAACAAAAGATGATGTAGAAATGAATCATTCATTATATAAAAAAGAGTGTAAATTATCTTTTGAAAAAGCAATTAGTAGTACAATTATTAACTCTTTATTTAATAATTATGTTCAAAATAAAAATAATAGATTTCAAATAAATAATGTTAAAAATAGTGACGAATTATACAAATTTTTATATGGTTCATCTTCAAATGCTTATAATATTGATGTAGAAGTAAAAGATAGTTTTATCTTATATACATTTAATACAAAAAAAAGTGCTCCACTTATATGGATTCATACGATTGCTGAAAAATATGTAACATTAAAATTTGAAGTAAATATTAGTAATGAAGATAATCAATATATAGTAAATAAACTTATATTTGAAAATGGTAAAATAATAGAAAATAAAAAAGTAAATGTACTTGAAGAATTTTATAAAAAGCATAATAAAGAAGATATATTTAATAAAATAATTGAATATATGAAATCTAAAAAAATTGATTATAAAAAGTATATAAATCGTATTTATGAAGCTCATTATAAAGAATGTGAAAATGATGAAACTCAAATCGATTATGAAGGTGTTTTAGAAGAATTTATAGAAAAAGTAAAAATAGAAAAGTTTATCAATAAATTATTTGAAGAAAATGATTCATTCTTTTATTTTTATTCAAAAGAATTTATAATGTTTATTAAAAATAATTAAAAATAAAAATTATCCAAAACTTTTTTGAAGTTCAAATTTCACATATAAATCTTTATTTATTTTTTGTATATATTTTTCATATTTATTTTTAATGAAAATAAATTTGTCAAAATGTTTAATACATATTTTTGGAATACACATTTGAGCTAATAATTCAAAATATATTTTTTTATTATTTTTATGTAAAACACTTATAACAGGTCTTAATAAATATTTTTGAGTATTATATAATTTATTTAAATTTCCAGCACATACATAAAAATTATTTAAATTTTGAGCATATTTTTTACCAAAACTTTTATTTAATTTATGTATATTATATTTTTTATGATAAATAATAAATGTATAATAGTATTCTTCTTCATTTATTATATAATATTTATAATATTTATCTAAAAAATCTATAAATCTTTTATATGTTATTTTTGGAGCATATTTTTTATTTTTAGGAACAATTATTTGAGCAACTTTTCTTTTATTTGTAAGTATTAAATATAATTGTACGAATAATTCTAATATATAATTATGATATTTATAAAATCGTTTTTTATGTAAAATTTTATTTATTAATTTTTTGCATTCTTCTTGTTTTATCATTTTATTATTTTTATTATATCTATTTTATTATTTATAAAAAATAATTATTTATAAATAATATATAAAAATTTATTTATATATAAAAGTAAATATATTTAAAAATATATAAAATAATTATAGTTAAAAAATAAATATGAGTAAAATATATGTCAAAAATTGTTTAACCATACATTCAAAAGATAAAAATTGGTTGTATAAATATACTTATAATCCGCATTTAGTAAATTTTCATCAAGAAAATAGTAATTATAATGGTAATTTAACATTTGAAAAACAATTTGATGATATTTCTATTCAATTTTATAATGATTATATGAAAGAAAAATTAGATTTAAAAAATGATTTACATGATGTAAATAAAAGTACTTTTTGGGGAACAAATACGGATGCTCAATATGTTGATTTTACATATTATGATAATCAACTGATTTATCAATTTGTTACAGAAGAAACTACTCCTGAAAATTGGTATAAATTTATAAAACTAAAATATCCTGAACTTCATTTTTCATTTGAATATATAGTTGAAGATAAAATTTATAATAATAATCAATATGAAAAGATTTGTTTGTGTTTCATACAAGATAAAGAATGTACTATTTATCAAAATTTAAATAAAAATCATAAAAGTTATACAAAAGTTCTTTAATTATTTCCATAATTGATAAAATATGGTTCAGGATTTTGAACCTTAATCGGATATTCTTCTAAATCGGTTTCAATTTCTATATTTGATAAATCTATTTGAGTTCTTTGAATCGTATTTTTAACCTTATTTTTTAACATCAATAGTGTTACAATAAAATCATCCGTATTTACATTCATATTACTTAGATGTCTATCTATATCATATCCAATAACGTAAACACCTTTATCTAAAGCGTGGAATTCTAAATCATATTTTTTTAGATAACTTTTTATTTTATCATTTGCTTCGATATAATGGTTGTAATAATCATTTTCATTTGCTGAAACAGTAATATTACATAAACGTAAAGCTTCTTTTAGACTCACTGGGTAACCAATATAAACCATTTTTACACGTTTTATTTAATACTATTTTATAGAATAGTATTAAAATATTTTTATAAAAAAAAATCAATTTTTTGATTATTTAATATTTTTTATAAGGTTTCCACTTTTTAAATTGTTTCTTTTTAAAAAATTTGCCTTTTTCTCCAGCTTTGCGAGTACCTTTTTTACCATCTTTTCTTTTACCATTATTTTTACTTTTCATTTTGATTGTTTTATAACAATTGGGTATTAATTTTCCATATACACTCTTTATTTCAGCTTGTACTTTTGTTGGTAATTTATTTACAATATTTAATTTTAAGGTTGGTTGATTTTCTCGTAACATAAATAATTCATAATAAACTAAATATTTAGGTTTCGCCTTTAATGATACTGTACTATTCATATCAGGATAACACATGACTGGTTCAATAGGAACACATGTAGTATAAAAGTTTTTATTCACGTGTTTCGCCATATGTGTATAGAAACCGTGACCAATTGCCGCTAATATATTATCTTCACGTTTTTCAAATAATTTTGCATCTGGGAAATAATTTACTTCATATGGTTTCGCGTTATAACCACCAAATTGTACATAAGATCCTCCATACGCTGTTAAATCTAATACTGATTTATTTTGAGGATTTTCAACATTTGATACTGGAGAATCATTGGTTTCAATATAATTTTGACGTCTTTTATTACGATTTGTTAAATGTTCAGAAGTGTATTTAGGTTTTCTATGACGACCACAACGACTTCCACCTTCAAGTGTGTGATTTAATACTGATTTATTATGAGGTGAAATTGATTCTTCTATGCTTTCAGCATCATTTATATCATCTTTTTCTTTATCTTCAATTGTATTTGCTAACTTTTTACTTTCAGCAATCTCTTTTGTTAACATTTTTTTGCTTGCCATTCCACCATCTTCTTTATATTTATCAAAATAAGCACGTTTTAATTCAGGTGGTTGAACAATTTTCATTAAAGCAAATTCTATTTTTCGTACTTCATTACCAATTTTATCCCAAGATAATTTATTTTTACTATCAACAAAAGTACGATGACTAATACCATTTTCTAAACACCATTTACGAGCATCCGCCGCTGTTTTAGGTGTTAATTGATGAATTGGAATAATAGATGGAGCATTATTATTTTTATTACGATTATTTATTAATATATTTTGATTTTGTGCTTCAGCATCTCCACCATATGTACTTGGTTCAACATTATTAGGTACTTGAACTTCAACATTTTTTGGTATTTTCATAAATGCTCTAAATTCTTGATAAATATTATGTATTGTTAAAAAGTCTCCTGAAGAACTATCAAAACGATGTTGTTTCTTTTCATGTTCTTTGATTGCTTTACTATATTCACTTTCATTCATTTTATATTTTGGTTTAAATTGTGTATATAAACCATCTATACGACCACCTAATTCAGCAATAATCGCCATAATTGCGATTACATCATATTTACAATGATAATAATAAGAAGCAATAATAGAACGAGCCATTTGTAAATTTAAACCGCTAAACGAGCTATATGCTCGACCTAATGGTGTAAGAGTACCATTATCATCTTTTGAAGTAATTGCGCCATTTAAATAAAGATTATGAAGAGCAGAATCAATGAAAATTTGGCTTGGAGGTGAAATCATTGTACTTAACAATTGCTTTAAATCACCTATATTTTTAACATATTCTATTTTCATAATATCTAATAAATCCATTGTTAAATCTGATTTTTGAATAGATGGAATTGGATATTCCGAAAATTTTTTCATATCTGCTTCACTATATAAATGATAACAAATACCTGCTTTAGTACGACCTACACGACCACGACGTTGTTTAATCGCACTTTGTGAAACAAATTTCTCAAGAAGAGCACTAGCATCACGTTTGGGTTCATATAAATCTTCAAGTGCTAAACCACAATCAACAACAAAAACAGCACCTTTTACAGTAAGTGAACTTTCAGCAACATTTGTGGAGAAAACAATTTTACGAGTATAAGGACGAGTTGGGTCAGCATCAGGATGATTTAAATAATCAAATTCTTTTGTAGCATATTCTTGTTCTTCTTTTGTAACACCTGCATCTAAAGTAATCATAAAAGGATTTTCTTTTAAAGTACCATTATTCGAAACAAGCGTTTTTAATTGAGGTTCTAAATAAGAACGCATTTTATTAGCATCAGAACCCGATTTAATAAAAACAAGTATATCACCACTTTCACCTGAACGTAATATTTCAATTACTTTTTCAATTGCCGTTTTCTGCCAATCATCTGGAACTTTCTTTTCATAAATATCTTTAATAGGGAAAGTAGCAATGGTTGGTGGAAGTTCAACAATATTACAACTATAATCTTTAAAATAATTCATAAATAACTCTGTATCTAATGTAGCACTAATAAAAACAACCTTTAAATCTGGTCTTTGTGTTAATGCTTTCTTTAAAAATAATATAATTTGATCCGTTTGTACAGAACGTTCGTGAGCTTCATCCACAATAATACAACTATAATCTTTGAGAAGTGGGTCATCTCCAGTAATTTGACGAACTAAAGTACCTGTTGTTGTAAAAATAATTTTACTTGTTTTACCATTTTTATCAACTTCGTGAGCACCTTTAAATTTATAACCAACTTCTTCACCAACAACAACATCACACGACATTGCAGTAGTTTGAGCGGTTTCACGAGCTAAAATCTTTTTAGGAAGTGTCATTAATACTTTCTTTTGGAAATTAAATGCTTGAGCACAAATACGACCTGCTAAAAAACTTTTACCTGTACCTGTTCCTGCTTTAATAATTGTCATATTATTATTTCTAATGGATTCTACAATCGATGTTACTTTTGTATATAATGGTAAATTCGTCCAAATATATGACCAATTACGATACATATTTGGTACTTGAATTCCTTCAGCAGGACCACTATCATATTTAATCGGTTTTGCGTCAATATAAATATTTTGATATTCAATCCCAGTAAGTGGATTTATATTTTCACCTAAAGGGTCATAAATACCAATCGGTTTTTGAAAATATGTTTTTTGAGTATTATCTAAAAAATTATCATAAAATACATATGGTTCAACAGAAGTTTTAATATAACTTTTAATTAAAGTTTCAATATTTTTTGAAGATGATTTCGATGCTGATTTACTTTTACTAATACTTTTTATTTTACTAATACTTTTAGATTTCGTTTTACTTTTTGATTTTATATTATTATTTTTAACTAAATCCATACTTTTATAAATAATAGAATTACTATTATTTATAAAGATAATTAAAAAAATAAAAAATAATCAAAATGGTAATTCTGTAAAATCTATTATAAAAGGCATTATTATTTTTTTTATTTCTTCATTTATAATATTTATTTCAAAATAACTTTTTGCTGATTCTATGTTATAAGAAATAGGTTGAAAATTAGAACGAATGTTTATATTTTTTTTATTTAAAAATCCAAATTTATGTAATATTAATAATAAAATCATATTTTTTTGATAAATAAATTTAGTATTAAATTTAAAATGATTATCACTTTTAATAACACATAAACCATAATCAATTAATTTAATATCATTTGTTTCTTGATGTATCATTATATTATTTAAATGTTGATTTAAATCATCGTGTAATATACCCACATTATACATAATCATAAATATATCTTTTATTTTATGTAAAATCATTTCTAATTTATTTATTTTTTCAGTAATATTTAATGATAATATTAATAAAATATATTTAGTTAATGAAATATATTCATTTAAATATTCAGTAACTATATAAACATTGTGTTGTTTATTTACATTTTCTATATTTACATTTCTTAATATAATTGATTCTAACATAAATGGTAATTCTTCAATATATTGATTAATATATTTAATATATTTTATTTCATATTCAACATCTTCTTGACTGCTTCTTGGATTTATTTTTTTAAATATTTTTTTTACAATATATTTATAAATACCGTCTATATTTATTAAAAATATAGTGGCAAATCTGCTTTTAATTTCTTGTAATCCACTATTTTTGGGAGGATTACTTAAATCATATACAATAATATTTTCATTTCTTAAGATATCATTTTTAAATGTATCATAAAATAAGTGTGAATTATTTATATATTTATTTTTATTTTGGTAACTATTTTTTTTACGAATAAGTTCAGAAAATACATTTTTAGATACTTTTGTATTATTTACTGATTTATAAATATTATAATTTATATTATTATTGATTGGTAATAAAGGTGTTAAACTAGGTGTTCTTGCTCTAAATGTAGGTGTAACAATTGGTCTAAATACTGATGTACTATATCCAGAATTTGATGATGGTGTTTGTGATATAGGAATAAAATTTGATTTTTCCATATAAACTATATTTATAATATATTTTATTTTACTAAATATGAATTACTTTTTATATGAAATCCAATATGATTTAATTCATTTATTAAATTATCAAAACAATCAATATTTTCAGGGTCATCATCATAAAAAGTTACATAATCATATTTTTTTCGTAATATATCATATAATGCTGCTTTTTTAAAATTTGCCGAATTACGACCATTTTTTAATAAATCGATAATTCCATCATTTTCATTTTGATTTAATTTATACCATAACAAATCCATTTTTTCTCTATTTCCAACTGGATAAATGTGATTTAATAGTATAGATACTCCAAATTTTTCATAAATAACTCTTTTAATACTTTCTGGTTTATTTGCTCGTCCTGTAACAATATATATATCAATATTATCTTTATTACTTACTTCTTTTAATATATTTAATTGTTTATGTAATGGAGTACCATTGTATAAAAAATCATATGAACTTCTATCACTTAATAAACAATTTCCTAAACCACCAAATTCTGTTGTATCCACTTTAAATCCACTTTTATAATAATCAGCTATTACTCCACGTTTTTTAACATAATCTTCTGAATTTATTTTATCAATCAATTCACTATTTTGATTATATACATAAATAAGTGATTTTGATTTTATGAGCGTATCGTCTAAATCAAAAATATAAGCGTGTTTTTCCATTATAAGAAACCTATTAGTTCTCTCCTTATTAGGAGAACTTCCCTTTATATTGGGAACCTAGGTTCCCAATGGCCCTCCTTTTTATATTTTTTTATTAATTTGTTAAAAAAAATATAAAAATATAAAAATAAAAAAGAATATAAAAATATCTTTATAATATAAATTTTATAAAATGAAATTAAAAATAGCAATATTTGGTCCACTATGTTCTGGAAAAAGTACATTAGCTAAATATATTATGTATTATATTGAAAGTAAATATTTTGATAAAATTGAAAAAGTTTCTTTTGGAAGTATGATTTATGAAATCGCATATAAATTATTTGATATGAAAGAAAAAAATAGAAAATTACTTCAAGATATTGGATGAAAAATGCGTGATATTGATGAAGATGTTTTTACTAATTATACAATTAAATATTGTAATAATATATCATCTAACATAATTATTGAAGATGCTCGTACATTTAGCGAATTTAACGCAATGGTTGAAAATGATTTTATAATGATATATTTAGATATTAGTAAAGAAAAACAATTAGAAAGGATTATGAAAACATATCCAAACAATTATAATGAACATATAAATAACTTAAATCATGTTTCAAAACAAGATTTAATAAACCTTCCTAAAAATAAATTTAATTTAATAATAAATGTTGATAATGATGAAAACCATATAAATAAAATTATTGAAAATTTTATTGATAATATTTATAAATAATTATTTTTTAACAAAAATATAAAAATGAAAAATAAATAATAAAATAATATAAAAGATTTATTATAGTATTATATAATAAAAAGAAATTTTTATAAAAAATTAATAATGAACAAAAAAATTATTCTTATTTCTGGATGTAAGCGTTGTGGTAAAGATACTGTAGCAAATCGTTTAATGGAACGAATTCCAAACAGTGCTAAATTCTCTTTTGCTGACCCATTACGTGAAATTTGTTCTATTGCTTTTGGTTTTAGTCCTGAACATTATGGTGATGATTTAAAAGAAGTTAAAGTTGAAGAATGGAATATGAGTCCACGTGATGCTTTAATTAAAGTTGGAACAGAATTATTTAGAAAACAAGTAGACCCAGATATTTGGGTAAAAGCCACAATAAATCGTATTAAAAATAGTAGTGCTGAATACATTTTTATTACAGATGCTCGCTTTCATAATGAGCTTGAAATGGTAAAAGAAGCTTTTCCAAATCATCAAACTTATTTAATCATTCGCCCAGATGTTATTCCAGTAAATGGTATTGTTGGAGCACACGAAACAGAACATTTTGGTATTCTTCAATCCATTGAAAGATCATATGTGTTTGATGGAGTTTTTATAAATCATAATTTAGACCACGTTGAAAGTTGTGTTCAACAAATGTACGAAATGATTACTAAAAAATAATTATCCAATTCGAACTTGTACAAATTCGTGTTTTTGAATATATGGTTGAAGGATTGGTGAAGATAAAATCTTTTGTAAATTTATTTCATTTTCAGGAGTTAAAATAGGTATAAGTGTGCCTTCATCATCTGTTATTATCTTTTCATCTAAATAATGACATTCTAAAAAATTGTGTTTTAATATAATATGTGAACAAAAATTATGCTCTTTTTGTAATCGTTTTTTTATATTTTCTTTACTACTTTTATATTTTTTTCCTGAATAATATTTAAAATTTAACTTTTTTTCAGATATATCACTTTGTAATACAAAGTCAAAATGCGATTTCATTTCAATAAATGCTGGAAATAATACTTCATATACATTTATTAAAGGTTTGAAATAAATATGATATTCATAAACAAATGTTGGATAAGTAATCATTATATATAATTATTTTTATATATAACGAATTCTATAAATCTTTTTATATTTTTTAAAATCATTTTTTAATTTTTTTTTAATAAAATGATTTTTATTAAATAACTGTTCTTTCAATAATAAATCCGTGTTTATGAATATATGGTGCTAAAATTTCTGATGATAAAATTTTGTCTAAATTATTTTTATCTTCATCATTTAGTTCCATTAAATTACATAGTTTTTCACTTATTTCAATTGATTCTTTATATTCATCTTTATTATAGTCTTCTGGGCTTAATCTAAGTTTACTTGATTCTAATATTTTATTATAATAATCTATGGTATCATCATTATATGATGAAGCTTTATAATTAAAATTTTCATATACTTTTTTATTTTTATCATCTTTCATATAATATGATGGATATTTAATATGAGTAATAGTAATATAATCAACTCCTTTTTTTATATTTGTATAATTTGAATCTATAACATTAAAATAAACTCGTTTTTCACAATAAGCAGGTAATAATATGTTAAAAACATCTATTACTTGATTAAAATGTACAATATATTTATAAGTAATTTGAACGTCGAGCATTTTATAAGAAACTTAATGCTTCTTATAAAATTTCCTTTTATATTTAATAAAATTATTTAAAATCAATTTTTTTATTTTTTTTTACAAATTAATTAATTTTAACTTTCACAAATTCATGTTTTTCAATATATGGTTTAAGAATTTTACAAGATAATATTTTATCTAATTCTATTTGTTGTTTATCATTTAATATTATAGTTTTTATATCTTTTTCATTATCATAAAATCTTATATTATCTTCGTTTATTATAAAACTATTATTATAAATATTATTTAATTTAATAGATACACATAAATCATTACTTTCAGTTAATCTATTTTTAAGTTCAATCTTTTTATCTTCTTTAATCAGAGGTGTATCATAATCAATATCATTTTTATCATAGTATATATATTCATTATCACAAGATAAATATTTATCATTTGTTTCTTTTTTTATAATAGTACTTAAAAGTGTATATTCAAAATGAGCATTCATTTCAATAAATGCTGGAAATAATATTTCATATACATTAATATGAGGTTTAAAATAAATATAATATTGATAGTTATATGTTGGAAAATCAATCATTTTATAAGAAACTTAATGCTTCTTATAAAATTTCCTTTTATATCTAATAATTTTTAAAATATTTTTATTTTTTTATATAAAAATTATTTATGGTCTAAAATAAATTTTTTAATATCATTTTTATATTTATACATTTTATATCCAATAAAGATTGATGGAAATAATATAGGAACCGGTAATTGTAAATATTCTTTAGTATTAATACAATGTGCTATACCAATCCCTTTAAGTAAATTTGAAACATATGAATAAACTTTTATTTCTACAAAATCTCTATAAAAATAAGATATTGCTTCATTTTTAATTTGATTCATTTTTTATATATATAATTCTTATTAAATATAACTCTTTTATATTATTTTTTATATAATTCTTATTTTTTAACAAATTCTAAAAATTGATTTTATAATTTGTATCTAATATAAAAGGGAAGTTCATTCCTAATATAAGAGAACCTACGGTTTCTTAAAGATGGTTAAATTTGAATGTTCTATATGTTGTAATGACTATGAAGAAAATAGTCGTAATAAGAAAATAGTTTGTGGATGTAACACAACCGTTTGTAATCATTGTCAAAAAACATATGCCAAAGCATCTTGTATGAATTGTAAATCTGAGTTTTCAAAAGAAATTATTGAAAACCTTCTTGGAAAAGTTTTTGTTAAAAGTGTGATTCAAAAAAATAAGATTAAAGAACTTATGGATGAAGAAAAAGAGTTTATTACTGCTACCGATGAATTACTTAAATATTTTGATAAACAAAAAGAAGATAAAGAATTACTTCGTAAAGGTATTATAAAAAGTAGCAATGTATTAAATAGTGAAAGACCTATTATTCGTGGTAAAATTCGTACAGAACCTTGTACACTTCCCAATTGTAAAGGAACATTAAAACTCAATATTAATACAAATAATTATGAATGTATATTATGTAAAAAGGTTCATTGTGTACATTGTTTAGTACATAAAGAAGAGAATCATGTATGTGATAAAAATACATTAGAAACACTTAAAGAATTGGATAAAGATACAAAAAAATGCCCCAATTGTGCTACTCGCATTTTTAAAACAATGGGTTGTGACCATATGAATTGTACCAATTGTAATACACATTTTAGTTGGGAAACTGGTAAACAAAGTAAATATGATTATAATCCAAATAGACCATTTCGAAAAACAGTTGAAAATGGAATATGTATAAATATGGATGAAGAACAAATTCCATTAGATGTACTTATTGAGTTAGAAAAAAGTTTAAAAATTAAAATTCCTGAAAAGCTAATCAAATTACTTTATGATGAAACAAATAATGTACGAAAATATTTAAAAAATGAATGTGATTATAACAAGATTTTAAACAATTATTATATATATAATGATGATTTGCGAGTAAAGTATTTAAAAAATGAAATTAAAGAAGACGTTTATGGACGATTTTTGTATACAAATTACAAAAATATGAAACTAAAAGTAAATTATCGTGAAGTTATTGAACTTTACTTAATGGGTATTAATGAACTTCAAAGCAATCTATATAATAATCTAAAAGTAATGGACGCAAATTCAGTAAACGCGTATTTTGATACCATATATCAAAGTATTATTGAATTAATGAAGGAATGTAATGTATGTTTTGAGAAGATTAATGATGAATTTTATTGTGAATCAACAATCAATAAATATAAATTTAACATTCCTGAAGAATATGATGATGATTATTTGATTATATCCAAAGATAAAGTTGAAAAACCGAAAAAAGGCGAAAAACCTAAAAAAGTTGAAAAGAAAAAGAAAGTAAAAAGCGCATTAGATAGCATTTATAAAAATAATGATGAAGAAGTTGCTAAAGAAGAAGACAAAGGAAAAGAATGTACAGAAGAGATTGTAAAAGAAGAGATTGTAGAAGAAGAGATTGTAGATGAAGAAAATGAATCAAAAAATGAAATTAATTTGTTTGAATATCAGCTTCCACATTTTGAACGTATGTACAATATATTAATGACACACAATTTTGCTCTTGACTTATCTCCACTTGGTACTGGTAAAACATATATTTCTGGTAAATATATTGAAATCAATCCGCAATTTAAACATGTTTATGTAATATGTCCAGCTTCATTACGAAGTAAATGGAATGATGTTGTTAAAACACATAAATTAAAGGACGTTGAAGTATATTCGTATAATGAAGTAGCAGGTCATAAAATGGTAAATCCTAAACACGGTTTACTTATTCGCAATGATTTCAAAACAATGCGTTTAATTGATGGTAAAAATACTGAAATTGAAATGGCTACATTTAAACGTTCCGAAAAATATAAATCTTATTATGATGCTGGAGAATTACTATTTATTTTTGATGAAATTCAACATATTCGTAATGGAAATTCGTATACAACAAATGCTTGTCGTGAATTAATGAAATATATATTATATAACAAAAAAGGAAATAAAATGATATGTATTTCAGGAACACCTTTTGATAAAGAAGACCAAATTGTAACTTTTATGAGAAATATTGGAATTCAAGAAAGTGATGAACTTGTAACACATAATTGGCATACTGGAGTATATTCATATAAAGGATACGCTGAAATTATAGATTATTGTAAAAAGATTGATACTGAAAAGAAAGGTGAAGCTTTTTATAATGAAATGATAATTAATAAATATATGAAAGCCGAACGATGTAAACGAAATGTATATCAACTATTCTTACACGTAATTATGATATATTTAACATCACATATGAGTATGACAACAAAAAATCCGCATAAGATAACAAATGTAAATATGTTTTATCATTTGTCACCTGAATCTGATAAAATATGTAAAGCAGCAATAAACCGCATTTTGGATTTAATGGCTGATGATGGAACGATTGATGAACATCAAAAACGTATTAACATTTTTAGATCACTTCCTATTTTAGAAACATCTAAATTAGAGATTTTTGATTCATATGTTCGCAAACAAATGAGTCAAAATCCATATTGTAAAGTTGTATGTGCCTTAAATTATACTGATAATATTAATGATTTAATGGAACGTCTTAAAGATTTAAATCCACATAAGTTGGATGGAAGTGTAAATACTCAAAAACGTGCTGAAATTATTAAAAAATTTCAAGAACCAACGCTTGAATGTCGTTTACTAATCGCAAATATTTCAGTCATTTCTTCAGGTATTGATTTAGATGACAAAGTTGGAGATTTCCCAAGATATGTATTTGTATCACCAACATATAAAATAATTGATATGAATCAACTGTCATTTCGCTTTTTGCGATCACTTGATACAAAGAGCGATACATTAATAAAATATGTGTATTCTTATCATTGTGTTGATAAAAAAGATTTAGATGAAGCATTAGAAAAATATATGATTGAAGAAGTGTACTTAACAGACCATAAATCAGTTGATATTCCAGTACAAAATAAAGCCATTCGTCAAGGAACAGAAATGCGAATTTTATATCATTTATCAAAGAAAGCTAATGTAATGAAGAGTATATCAAAAGAAGATGTTGAATTTCCTTGCGATTTTAAATGTAAAGCAGTTTTTAATAACTAAAATTAGATTAAACCTTTTATTTTAATAATGTTAATGCTTTGTAAGTTGTTATTGTAATAATAGCTCCAGTAAAAATTAAAATAGGTCCATTTACTAAATCTAATAAAAAAATATTTTTATTTGTTAATAACTTTTTATTAAGTCCAATTAAAGAATTAGAAAATAAATAAATTGATCCATACAAACATGATGAAATTATAATAGAATTTGAAATAATATTTATATGAGAACTCATTTTAATTTAATTTATATAAATATTCTTTATATTAAAAATAATTTATAAATCTTCAATTAAAAAAGTATCTTTATTAAGATGTATAAATTTTTTTAATTTATCCTCATTTTTCATAGTATTATCATAATATTTTGGATGAGCACATCTAGTATAAGGACAATTATCAGAATAACAACGAATTGGGAAAAAATTATCATACATAAACATTTTTAATTCTAAATATTCATAATGTTTTTCATCAAATAATATCTTAAATATATCACAAACGTGTATAATTGTAATATCTTTTAATTTTATTTTATTTAATAAAATTGGTGTAACTTCATAGCTATAGAAACCACCTTCATTATCACAATAACCTATAATATCTTTTATATAGAAAGTTATACTACAATTTATTTTTATTATAAACTCATATTCATATTCAAATCCTTTGTGCGGAGCTTCTAAAGATAATATACATCTTACATTTTTATAATTATATCCATTTTCATATTTATTTTTATAGAATACTAAATAAGTTGGCTTTAATATTGTTATTTTTTTATTTTCTAAAAATGATATATCATGTTTATTTTTATAACTTGAAGGAATTAAACCCATTTATTTTTTTATATTTTAATATAAATTATTTTTTATATTTTAATATAAATTATTTTTTTATATTTTAATATAAATTATTCTTTTATATTAAAAATTTTAACTTATTATTTATAAATTACATTTTTTAACTTTTCTAACTTTTACTACTTTTTCTTACTTTTCTACTTTTTTTTTAAATTTCCCTATTTTGCGTAATGAAAAAATAAGAAAAAGTTAAATTTATCTTTTTATATCTAAAAGTAACTTAAAATATCTAAAAATATCCTTTTTTAACCTAAATTGCGTAATGAAAAAAGAAGCTTTTTTAAAGCTGGTCAATAAAGTCATTTTATATATTTTTAAAAAATAAAAGTTTTGGTTAAAATAAAAACGCTTCTTTTTTCATTACGCAATTTAGGTTAAAAAAGGATATTTTTAGATATTTTAAGTTACTTTTAGATATAAAGGTTATTTCGTTTATAAGTAATATATAATATATTTTTATTTATTAAAATGAATACATTAAATATTTCCGAAAAAGGATCATTTTATATTTGTCATAGGTGTTTATCATTTAAATCAAATTCAAAAAATGATATAATACGTCATTTTCATAGAAGTAATCCATGTATGCCTAATATTATAACAAATGATGATAATATTGAAGATAATGATTATTTTTATAATAAATCTATATCACATAGATATGTTACAGAAATGAATATTAATATTTTAGAAGATATACATTTTAAGATAATAGTTAATAATTTTAATAATGAATATAATATTATCACGTTTGATGCATTAAATTCATTTATTAAACATGATGATTTATTGATAAAGAAAAATAATAATATAAATAAATATTTTAATAAAATAATTGGTATGAATAATATAGAAGAAGATAATAAAAATAAAAAATATAAATGTTATGAATGTATGTCCGATTTTTCATCTTTACAAAAATTAAAAAAACATTCAGAAAATATTAACTATTGTAATAAAAAAAAACAATTAAATCTTCTTAAACTCAAAAGTGAAAAAGCACTTAATATATCAACTGATGAATTTATTCATAAAAATGACTTTTCTAATCAATTAATTAATATTCCAACTCAAAATATATTGAATCAAAATAATATTCAAACACAAAATATATTAAATCAAAATAATATTCAAAATATTCAAAACCAAAATACAAATAATCAGAAAAATGATAATAACTTTTATTTAAATACTCGTGATTTTTTAAATGAAAGTTATGATTATTCTCATCTAAATATTCATAATTTAAATGATAAATTTTTTGAATATTCAAATTTTTTACAAAATTTACTTAAAAATGAATCAAATCAAAATTTATACTTTACAAATAATGGTTATGGTATTTATTACGCTGATAATGTATTAAATAAATCACAATCTGAAATGATTGTAGCATTTATTATAAATAAATTAAAAACTACATTAGAATCAATAATGAATCAATTGAATGAAGAAAAACAAAATGAAAAACGGCACTTAAAAAAATATTATAATAAATTAGATAATCAATATAAAATAAATTCATATTATCAAAATTACGATTTTGATGACAAATATTTTTATAATACAGAAATAAAATGTAGAATAAGAGATAAATTTGTTAAAGAAACAATACGTGCGTATAAGGTTTATTTAGATGATATTAAAAAGAAATTTACTGAATCTGAATTAAGTAAAGGAGCTATAGAAAATAATAAAATAAAAATTGAAAATTTCTTAACTCTAAAACAATTAAATCAAGATTTTTTATAAAATTTTATTTTTTTATACTTTTATATAATCATTATTATATAAAATTTGTATTATTATATTTGTTTTTATTATTTTTAATTATGAAGTAAATCACGGCATTTGCGTGGACTTCCAACGGATTTAGCATAAACAGGTAAATTAAATTCATTATATAATTTCTTTTCAATACAACTACTACATACAGCACCATGTTTTGGGTCGACTTCATAAGGATAATTGGTGCAATCAAATTGTAATTGGCAACTTGGGCAATTTAAATAATTTCCTTGATAAGTATCAGGATTAGCTAAACCAACATAACTGGGGCGTTTACCACTTGTTCCAAAAGTACCAATTTGAGGATAAGGTTTTGCAATATTTACGGCACTACCGGTAATGTTATCACCGAAATTGATTAATGTATTTTCTTCAAAATAAATACCAGAGTTGGGGTTTTCAAAAGTTTCGCGATTACTAAAACCTTCTTTTTGTTTTTTAAGATAACGTTGTCCATATTCTAATAAAATGAGAATTGAGATTAAAATCAGGATGATGTATAAATAACTCATTTTTTTAAATCTATAATATATTCTATAATATAAATATATAAAAATAAGTCATATTTTTATTTAATATATTTATTTATAAAAAATTTAAATTAAATATTTTTTAATTGATATAATATTTATAAAAAATAGGTAGTAATTTATAACAAAAATCTTATTTTTTTAATTATCATAACATCCTTCAATTTTAATATCTTCTATACATTTAATTAAATCATCTGACATATTAAAATATTTATATATTTCTGTATTTGACCATATTTTATTTAATGGAACTAAAGGTATCCATTTAAATATATTTTTATTTGTCAGGTTATGTGTTATTTTTCTTGATGATAAAAGTACATGTGTAAATTTACATTTTAAATAACTTTCCAAACTTTTAGCTTCTAATTCACTATTTACTGTAAAAGATATATATGATCTACTATGTATTTCATTCTCATTTCCAATAAAAATTTTAAAAAATCCACTTGTTCCTTTGTATGCTGCAGCAGTTGTAATTACTTTCCAATAATTATATTTTTTTTTAATTAAATTTTTATTAATATATGATTTAAATCCTTTATTTTGACTTGCATAACATACAATTGAATTATTATCTTCTTTTGTTTTAATTAATTTTTCTAATTCTCCATTTATATATGTACCTTGTGAAGAATATAAGTCTGATAGATTTTTTGTACAATATTTTTCGATATAATTAATTAAATTATAATATTTAGGCTCTAAAATAATATCAAATTTATTTATTTCAATCATATTCTCATTAAATAATGTGTTACCTGTAAATGATTTATCAATTAAATAATATGATACACCTCCTTTAATTTTTACATTATCAAATACATTATCATTCGGGTAATGAATAATAAATTGTATTTTACATTTTTTCATATATTCTCTTAAGTCAACAAGTAATTTATCATCAGATGTAAACCATTTTGATGGAGTAATAAATAATAAATAATCACATATTTTTTCAAATTTATAAATCCAATATTGATAAACTGGTTTTTGATGTGGGTCATTACTATTTTCAGGATCTTCATTATAAGGTGGATTTGTAATAACCGCATTAAATTTTTCTAAATTCCATTTTTTCTTTATATCTAATTCTAATGTATTACCAATATTATAATTTAATTTATATTCATTATAAGGATCAATTAGTAATTTACATATGAAAATATTTGTTTCATTAATATCACTAAAATAAATACATTCTTCAACAATTTTTTTATATCTAATTTTCTCATCCAATATTTCTTCTTTTAATCCATCCATAAATCTACTAATAATATCAATTAAAAATCCACCTTTCCCTACACATGGTTCAATCACTTTATTACATTTTTTCCAAAAATCTTTTGGCATTTTATCTAACATTTCTTGACGGAGTTTATATGGTGTAGAAACTTCAGCATTTTTCTTTTTTTCTAATTCTTGTGGTATTAGATATTTATCAATTAATTTACTTAATTCATTTTGATTATTAATATTTTTAGCAAATAGTTCTTTTACAGTTCTAATAATTTGATTCACTTCTTTATCGTTTTTCATATATTTTATATATGTTTCAATAAATTGTACTATACTATTATTATCAACATTTTTTCCATACCAACTAATTATTTGTTTAATTAAAATATCATAAATATTGATATTTTGTTTAATAATATTATACATTTCTATAAATGATGTTTCCTTATTATGAATAGTCAGTATACAAATTAATGGTATAATATGTTTTAATATATCCATATAATTAAATTTTTCTTCTTTTTCTTCTTCTTCATAATTAATATATTCTTCATTTTTTATTTTGTTTTCAATTTTTGTTTTTTCAATACCTTTTTTAATATTTTCTTCTTCTGTATCTAATGAATCTTTAATTTTTTCAATAAGTTCTTTTACTTCTTTTGTTGAACTATTATTTTGAAACATTAATTTAAACATTTTTTCTTCGTCTTTTGATAAAAGTATTTGCTTGAATTTTAGTCTTTCTAAAATATGCGCTAAAGCACATTCTGTATTTGAAGAATACATATTATATATATTTTCACAAATAATATTTATTTTATCACTATTATTATTTCCAAATGTCGGCATCCAATGGTCTGGATTTAAGTTAATTAAACGTTCTTGTAGTAAATATTTAATTCCCTCTTTTGGATGTATATCTGGTTTTGTTAATAATGCATAATCTATCATAATTGTTTGATTTACTCTATGAATATTTAAATCAACCACAAATCCACATTTTTTATTTTTTCCTTCTGTCATACATCTAAACATCATTTGATAAATCATATCAAAACTCATATTGTTATTTAATAATAATACTATATCACAATTATCAATAGATACTCCTAAACTACATTGTCTACCACTTAATACTAATACACCTTTTTTATTATTACTGTTTTTTGCTCGTGTACGAGCATCTTCTATACTTTGCTTCGGATTTTTTGTTGTATTACTATTTATACATATAATTTCATATTCAGGTATTATATTATATTTTATCAATAATTTTTCAGTAGCTTTTGAAATTAAATCAATATTATTTTGTGGTAAAAATACCATAATAATCATTGGTTCTTCTGTATCACCTATAAATCTTGAATTAATAGTTGGATTTTTACAAATCTTTTCAATACGTTTTATAAAAATAATATCATCTGAATAATTTTTATCAGGAATATTAAAATTACTCCGTTTACCAAATATATTGTACCATATTTTAGTTGCTTCATTTTCATTTTGAAATTCATCTTTATAAATAATTTCATTCTTTTCATTTAATCCTTGTTTTAATAAAAATGATGATTCAATAGACCATCCATAATTATTATCTTTTGTATTTTCAATGATTTCTTTTTTAATATCATCCTTAATTTCATTTGTTAAAACTATTAATTCAGGATATTTAGAATATTCTTCTTTAATATTATGTAATGAATATTGTAATATAATATCTTTTATTTCATTCCCATGTTTTTTAATTAATTTTTCTATATTACATTCTTTATCTATATTTTGACATAAACGAATATCCTCTAAATCCCATAATATCCAATTTTCTTTTGGAATATTATAATCATTTACTGGTTTTGTATATGTTCCTGTAATTTGGATTGTAAAACTATTTTTACCATAATATTCTAATGTATTCTGTGCTAATTCAGTTGTACCTCCATTATGACTTTCATCTAAAAATCTTATATCAATATTTAATCCTTTTAACCACGGAATATCATTAATTTTATTTTTCTCAATTTTTTGTATACCAATTTTATCTTTTAATATTTCATCATCCGTAATATTATATTTTTCTCGTAATTCTTTAATTTCATTATCATTATAACTTTTAATCAATGGTAAATTATCTTTTTTAAGATAGTTATTCACACTTCTTTTAATATCAATTTTAGTAGGTTTACACGCTTTTGATTTAGGTTCAATATTATTTTTATTATCTAAAAATTGTTTTGAGCAAATAATAATATTCTTGTTTTGTAAAGTTGGATTTTTATTATTTCCATGTAAATGAATAATATTAAAATGATTTAATTGAAAACAATTAAATGTTTTTATATATTGTTCAATTGTTTCATTTGGTGCTGTTGTAATAATTAAATAATTACATTTATCTTTATTTTTACTATCTTCAATTATTGTTCCACACATGATATATGATTTACCACTTCTTTGAATATGGCCCCATAATATTTTATTTTTATTATCATTTTTCATATTTATTGTTTTTATAACACCTAATTTTTGATGCATTCTTAATACAACAACATGTTTATTATTTTTTATAATATTTTTAATTTCAATGTTACCATATATATCTTTAAATAAATTATATGATTCAATTAAATCATTCCAATCAATTACAATTGTATCTTCTTTTATAATTATATTTTTTAAATCATTATTAGTATATTCAATATTTTTAACCATTTCATTAAATACATTTATATCACGAATACAAATTCCTAAACTCATTTTAAATCCATCTTTCTCATATTTATTAAAATTTGTTAATATTTTATCAATATCTAAATTATCAACATTCATTTTATTAATATTTTTAGATGTTATTGCTAATAAATGTTTATCATTTTTATTATGAATTAATGTTAAATCAGAAGAGTCGCCTTTATCTTTTAAATTAATTAATTTATTTGATTTATTATAAAAAATATCATTAAATGATTCTTGTTTTGTAATATTTTTTAAGTTAAAATTTCCATTACAAACAGTATAATTATTTAATTTATTAATTAATCCTAATTTACCAAATAGTCTTAATAAAACTTCTTGTTTATCTTTTCCTTCCCATTTTTCTTCTAACCATGATTTTAAATCAATCTTGTTATTTTTAAGAAAATTATATAAATCCTCATATGTATTCATTTTTTTATATATATTATATTACTTCTTTTTATATTTATAAAAATAATAAAAATCATTTTTTATTTTTTTTTTATAAAATATTTTTTTATAAAAAAATTTTATATTTAATCTTTTGATTTTACACCATTGAAGATTTAAAATGGCACAAAATTATTTTTATATAATTATAAAAATAATTTTAAATAATAGGTATTATAATGAAACATAAAAGTGAAGATTATAAATTAAGTGCTGTTAAATATTATTTAAATAAAAGAATTAGTATGGATAAAGTATGCTCTATTTTTAATTGTTCTAAAAGTTCATTAAAAAGATGGATTTATCAATACAAAAAATATAAAAATCTTAAAAGAAGAAATAGACCTTCAATTTCTTATAAAATTAAAAAAATACATATTCAATATTCTATTAAAAAATTAAAAGAAAACGAACAACTTAATATGGTTGAATTATATAATATTGTTAAAAGAAAATATAAAGATTTTAATATTACTCCTCAACATTTGGGTATAGTTATTAGAGACAATAATAT